>FSZM01000018.1_pt1 | contig 70634 bp, 72 predicted proteins | sample 1638831 | NCBI WGS metagenome assembly FSZM01 (sample SAMEA3914813, study PRJEB12502) | metagenome | biome: forest; material: soil | place: Canada | collected 2011-07-07 | depth 0.3 m
GCGCCATTACGCCGACGATCCAGTGGATCCATAACGCCGACGATCTGGTGGCGCCATTATGCCGACGATGAAATGGCTCCTATACGCCGACGATTCACAGGCGGTGCAGCCGCAAATAGCCGTCGTCGGTGATGCGCGAAACGACATAGCCATTCTCGTCCAGCGCGGCGATCAGCAGCGTATGGGGCGCGCCGTGCCCGACGCTGACGCTCAGGTTGCCGATCGCATCGACCTGGGGCTGGGCCCAGCTCGGCAGTTGCGCACGCAGCAGTTCGCGCACATCGGTTTCGTAACCGGAAACACCCTGGGTATCCACCAAACGATGAAAGCGTTCTTGCAGCGACTGGGCGGATGCAGTTTGCGATAACAGCAAGACCAGCCAGGTAAAAACGGTATGCGCTTTCATCGTGCCTCCGGGTAAGTTGCTGTAGTCAAGCAATGTTGCTGTTTGCAGCCTTATCTAACATCGTGGTCTGTCGCTGTTTTGAAAGGTCAAGCTCAGCCGGGACAAGCTATCGTTTCTCTTCCATCAGCGCGAGCAGGTGGCCATCCGGATCGCGAAAGAAGGCCATCCACAGTGCGTGGTCGGGCATACGCGCGACCAGGTGCGGGTCGGCTTCGAAGATCAGCCCTTGGGATTTCAGCTCGGCCGTGACGGCCTCCAGTTGCGGCGCTTTGAAGTAGTGGCAAACGCCCGTGCTCGCCTGTACAGCCTTCTTGGCTGAACCGTCCAGCATCAGCCGGATGCCAGCGCAATCGAAGAACACCAGTTCACCAAAGCGAAACAGCTTGGGCAAACCTAGGCTGCTGTAAAACGCTTCCGAGCGGTCGGCGTCGGAAACGGGGAGGGCGATTTGTCCGAGGGCAGAGAGTGGCATGGCGCTCTCCTTTCAGATGGCCGGCGGTGCCCGGCGTATTGTGCTGATATTGCTCGATGCTGGCTGCAAGGCCTTTTCAATGATGGTAAGCGCTAACTCTGGCTGGGCTTGGCCGCACATGAAGATGTCGGCGGCGGCGAAACCGTATTCGGGCCAGGTGTGGATGGAGATGTGGGACTCGGCCAGCAGCACCACGCCGGTCACGCCCTGGCCGTCGCCAAAGCCGTGGAAGTGGCTGTGCAAAACATGGGCATAGGCAGCATCGGCGGCCGCGCGCAGCAGCTGCTCTAGCGATGCGCAGTTGCTTAATTTTTCAGCGTCGATGCCACTCAGGTCGGCCAGCACGTGCACCCCGGATGGCTGGTGGACTGGTGCCGCGATGTCGGCGGGCAGCAATTCGCGCTTCATTTGTGGCCTCCGCCACCCGAGCCGCCGCCGTAGCTGCCACCGCCGCCGCCGGTGTTGGAACTCCAACTGCTGCCCCGGCTGCCCGAGCTGCTGTTGTAGCCGGGCCCGCTGAAGGCGCGTATCCACGTGCTGCCGGAGGTGAGCACGGTGACCACTATTGCGTAGAGTATGAATTTGCTCATGCCTGGCTATCGTCGTTGGCGTCGAGGAACAGGGCCGGCAGGTAGATCGCCAGCGCACCCAGCGCGCTCAGGGCCCAGCTGCGGGAAAAGTTGGCCAGCAGTGGAATCGCGTTCAAGGCCAGCATCACCATGATCGTGTTCTTGGCGGCGTTTTGGTAGCGGTGCTTGTGAGCTAGCAGCGGCGCCGGCCGCTGGCCGCTGAACTGCTGCCCGAACCACGCTTTCATCTGGTCGAACGGCACTGGCGCGCAGCGCGACCAGGTCATCTCTGCGGCCGTGGTTTCGGCCACGAGCCGGATCTGGCCATAGGCAAATTCCGCCACCCGCGTGCGCTCGCCCACCTGCACGCGCCAGTTGAAGGCACCGATCGCATAGCTCACTTGCGAGCCGTATTCGTACAGTTTATGGAAGCTCGCCTGCTCAAGCACCGCACTATCGGCCGCAGGACCGGTCAGCGCCGGCCATTCCGGCATCAGGTTGGCGCGCGACCAGCCTTGGTCCGTCTCCACCAGCCATGAAAAGCCGGCGCGGCTGCCGTACAGCAGATATTCGGTCCACTGCGTGCCTTCGTCGTCGGCGCGCCGCATCATGCCGATGACGGTCAATTCCTGGTTATTCAGCTTGGCCTGCGCCCCCAGTTCCAGCGTGGTGCGCACGGCGGCGACGCGTTCGCCGGCCGCCAGCACCTGCGCTTGCGGGCTGGCCGCGTCGACCTGGGCGTGACAGGCAGGACACAGCAAATGCGCCGTCATGCCGGGCAGGTATTTGATCGGACTGCCGCAGGACGGGCAGTCCAGCGCATCGAGCTTGCCGCGATAGCGGCCCGCGCTGCGCTCGATCGCGTCGTCGTCGCGCAGCAGCTGGCATTGCATGGCTTCCAGCGTGACGGCGACGCCGCTGTAGAGGACAGGGCGGGGCGAGTCCGAATAATCGAGCGTGATGAATTGGCTGCCGCGCCGGAAGTCGGCCACCTGGGCCTGATAGCCTTCGCCGACCTTGAACGGCAGCTCGCCCTGGCCGCCGATGCAGTCGGCGCGCCGCACTTCGGATGCGGTCAGGCGCTGGCCGCCAATGCTGTAATTGTGGCCGGGGACTATCTCTTCGAACGACGGCAGCGCGCCGTCGACCTGGCGTTCGCCGGTGACTACATACATGCCGGATGCATCGCCCAGCCACCCGGTGCCGGCGTCGTCAAACAGCAGATACCACTCGTTCCACATGCCGGCCGAGTACTTCAGCTGGAGGCGGCCGACCACGTTGAAGGCGCGGCCGCCAATCACGCCGGCGACGCCGATCTGGATCGGCGAGTAATCCTCCAGCACGGCCGACATCTTGCCCAGGTCTTGGACGGCGCCGGCGTCTTTCAGCACGCTGGTGCCGCAGTATTCGCAGACAGCCATGACCGACGCGTGCGAGCGGAATTTGACCTCCGCGCCGCAGCTGGGGCAGGAAACGATTTGCATGTCTGTGTGGGATTAGCCTATCAGTTTTTTCAGCAGCTGCGCCTTGGTGCTGTCGTAATCGGCGGCCGAGATCAAGCCTTTGTCGAGCAGACCTTTGAGCTGTTCCAGCCGCGCTTCGATCGAGTCGTCGGCTACAGCGGCAGCAGCTGGCGCCGCAGCCTGCGGCGCCAGTGCCGTGCCCATCGCCTGTCCGATCGCCTGGCCGATGCTCACGCCCGCGCCCAAGCCGGCACCGATGCCGGCCAAACCGCCTTCATTTTGCGCCGCCAGCGGAATCGCGCCGGCCACCTGGAACTTGGTGTAGCCGGCGATCTGGTCGGCGCCCATGCCGCCCTTCATGCCGGCCGAGATGCGCTCGTCCAGCGCGGCCTGCAATTGTTCCGGCAGGCTGACGCTGGCGACGTTGAATTCGTCCAGCCCAATGCCGTAACGCGCGAACGCCATCCCCAGGTCACCCTTGACCTGCTGCGCCATCAACGCCTGGTTGGCGGCCATGTCGAGGAAGGGCACGTTGGCGCTACCCAGCGAGCTGGCCATGGTCGCCATCAAAATGCCGCGCAGCTGGTCTTCGACCTGGTCGCGGCTGTAGGCTTCGCGGGTGCCGCTGATTTCCTTGAAGAACAGGCGCGGATCGGCCACGCGGTAGGAGTACATGCCGAAGGCACGCACGCGTATCATGTCGAAATCCTGGTCGCGGATGGTGATCGGCTGCTGCGTGCCCCATTTGCGGCCGGTCTGCACGCGGGTGCTGAAATAGTAGACATCCGACTTGAATGGCGAGGCGAACAGCTTGTCCCAGTTCTTCAAGTTGGTCAGCACCGGCAGGGTCTGCGTGCTCAGCTTGTGGCTGCCGGGCCCGAACACATCGGCCACCTGGCCTTCGTTGACGAACACCGCCATCTGCGATTCGCGCACCACCAAAACGCCGCCGTTCTGGATTTCATTGTCCTGCATCGGATAACGCCAGGCCAGCACGCCGTCGACTTCCTCGTTCCACTGCAGGACATCGATAAACTGCTTCTTGATAAAGCTGCCGATACTCATGATGTGGGTCCTTTACAGAATTAGGAAACGCAGGCGCCGTTAATCAGGCCTATGGCGACCGAGATCGCGCCCAGCAAAGCGCCGAAGGCGCAGTTATTGGCCTCGATATGCTCCCTGGACATATGCAGCAGACGGGTGGTGACGGCGTAGGCCAGCATCTGCACCACCATCGCGCCGAAGGCCCAGGCGGCGAACTCCTGATAGTCACCAGTATGCACCAGTGCCGAGGCGATGGTGATGGAAAAGCCGAGCAGGGCGCCGCCCAGCGACAGCGCCGCAGCGTGATTGCCCTGCCGTATCAGCAGCACTTCATCGAACGGCGTCATGCGGGTGTAGGCGATAAAAAAAATCACCAGCAGCAGGGCGGCCAGAATAAGATGAATCACATAGTTCAGGATGGCGGGCACAGGGCACTCCCGTGGGTTAAAGTATCGATCGCGTGGTTAGCTTGATAACTTAAAAGCATATTAGATCAAAAGAGCGCCAATGACCAAAAAGATTCTGATCCTGTCCGTGTTCGTCGTCGCTTCCTGCGGGCTCGCTTATGAGCTGATCGCCGGTGCGCTGTCGAGCTACCTGCTGGGCGATTCGATCCTGCAGTTCTCCACCATCATCGGCTGCTATCTGTTTGCGATGGGCGTCGGCGCGCACTTTTCCAAGTTCGTGCAGGACGAGGATGTGCTGGCGCGCTTTGTCGACATCGAACTGGCGGTGGGCCTGATCGGCGGCATCTCGGCCGCTGCGCTGTTTCTGACCTTTTCGTGGATGGCCGCGCCGTTTCGCACACTGCTGTATGTGATGGTGTTCCTGATCGGCGCGCTGGTGGGCATGGAAGTACCGCTGGTGATGCGCGCCCTGAACGCGCGCCAGACCGAATTCAATGAACTGGTGAGCCGCGTGCTGACCTTCGATTACCTGGGCGCGCTGGCGGTGTCGCTGCTGTTCCCGCTGGTGCTGGCGCCGTATCTGGGGCTGGTGCGCACCGGTTTCCTGTTCGGAATGCTCAATGTCGGCGTGGCCCTGTGGACAATTACGACTTTTTCCACAGAGCTGAAAAACGTCACCGGCCGCCTGCTGCGCGCGTCGGCCGTGATGGTGCTGCTGCTGTGCGGCTTTGCCATGGCCGACAAGATGACCTACTGGGGCGAGCACGGCCTGTTCGGCGATGAAATCGTCTACTCGACTACCACGCCGTACCAGCGGCTGGTAGTCACGCGCTGGAAGGACGACCTGCGGCTGTACATCAACGGCAACCTGCAATTTTCCTCGCGCGACGAGTACCGCTATCACGAGGCGCTGGTGCATCCGCTGCTGCAAGCGCTGCCCTGGGCGCGGCGGGTGCTGGTGCTGGGGGGCGGCGATGGCCTGGCGCTGCGCGAAATCTTGCGTTATCCGAATATCGAGCAAGTCACGCTGGTCGACCTGGACCCCGCGATGACCGACGCCTTTAGCAAACGCGAAGAGCTGGTCAAGCTGAACGGCGGCTCCTTCAGCGACAAGCGGGTGCGCGTCGTCAACGCCGATGCGGCGATCTGGCTGCAGCACAACGACGAAATGTTCGACGCCGCCATCATCGACTTCCCCGATCCATCGAGCTTCGCGCTGGGCAAGCTGTATTCGGTGCCGTTCTACGGCATGGTCAAGCGCCATCTGGCGGCCAATGGGCTGATGGTGGTGCAATCGACGTCGCCGTTCTTTGCGCCGCATGCTTACTGGACCATCGATGCCACGCTGCGTGAAGTCGGCCTGCGCACCTTCCCGTATCACGCCTACGTGCCCTCGTTCGGCGAGTGGGGCTTTATCCTGGCCTCGCCGCAGGCCGATTACAAGCCGCCGCAGAACTACCGCCTGCCGATGCGCTACCTGAATGCCGACACCACGCGTGAGATGTTCATCTTCCCGCCCGATATGCAGCCGATGACGATGGCGCCGAACAGGCTCAACACGCAGTCGCTGGTGCGTGAGTTCGAGCAGGACTGGCGCAGGGTGATACGCTGATGCTGCGCCGCTCCTTTCTGGTATGGGCCGGTGCCAGCGGTGTGGCCGCAGCCGGCAGCGTGGCCGGCTTCCAGCGCTGGCAAGAGATCACGCCGGAGGTCCACTATGTAGGCCGCGATGAAGGCCACTACCTGCGCGATGGCAAGGCCTTGCCGCCGCCGTCGCAGACCATCGACACTGACATCGCCATCCTCGGCTCCGGCATTGCCGGCATGACGGCCGCGTGGAAGCTGAACAAGCTGGGCAAGTCCGGCAGCGACGTGCTGATGATCGACGGTCCGCAACCGTATGGCAATGCGGCCGGCGGCCGTTTCGGCGACCTGGAATTTCCGACCGGCGCTCACTACCTGCCGCTGCCGTCGCCGGAATCGCTGCATGTGCGCGAAATTCTCGCCGACCTGGGCATCATCGAGAAAGATGCCATGGCCGAGAAGCCTTACTACGACGAGCGCTTCATCCTGCATGCACCGGAAGAACGTCTGCTGCTGAACGGCCGCTGGCAGGACGGCTTTATCCCCACGGATGGCGTGCCGAAGGAAGAACTGGCTGAACACGCGCGCTTCTTCGCCGAGGTGCAGCGCCTGCGCCAGCTGCGCGGTTCGGATGGCCGGCGCATTTTCGTGTTCCCTAGCGTGCTGTCGTCGCAAGACCCGCAGTGGCAGGCATTGGACCGCATCACGCTCCAGCAGTGGCTGGAGCAGAACGGCTACCGCGCGCCGACTTTGCACTGGTATCTGAACTACTGCTGCCGCGATGACTACGGTACCCGCTACGACAAGGTGTCGGCCTGGGCCGGCCTGCACTACTACTGCAGCCGCTGGGGCCAGGCCGCCAATGCCGGCAATGGCGCGTGGCTGACGTGGCCGGGTGGCTTGCAGCCGCTCGCTTCGGCCATGGCGCGCGCGGCCGGCATCCGGCGCATGGCCGGCACAGCGGTGTCGCTGAAAAAAACGGCAAGCGGCGTCGAAGCGCTGTGCTTCACGCTGGAAGACGGCCAGCCCACCAGCTATCTGGTTCGCGCCCGCCAGGCCATTTGCGCGATGCCGGTGTATGTGGCGGCGCGGGTTGTGGAAAATATCGCAGCATACGGCTTCGATCCGGCCAAGCACACGCCGGAATACGCGCCGTGGATGGTGGCGAACTTCCTGATGAAGCGCTTTCCGCAGGAGCTGCCGAACCAGCCGCTATCGTGGGACAACGTGGTGTATGCCGAGCCGGGGCTGGGCTACGTAGTCGCCACGCACCAGGACATCCGCGTGCGGCCGCCGGACAAGACCGTGTTCAGCGCCTACGTCGCGCTGTCCGACCGCCAGCCCAGCAGTGCGCGGCACTGGATGGCGGCGGCCAAGCCGCAAGAGCTGCTGGCGCTGGCCAGCGCCGACCTGAAGAGCGCTTACGGCCTGCAGTTCATGTCCTGCGTCGAGCGGGTCGATATCACCTTGCGCGGCCATGCGATGGCCTCGCCGTGGCCGGGCTTTCGCAGCAACGCCGGCATGCAGGCCCTGCGCGAGGCCGATGGCACTATCCTGTTTGCCCATGCCGACCTGTCAGGTTTCTCGGTGTTCGAAGAAGCCGCCTGGTGGGGCTACCGCGCCGCACAGCTGGCGGCCAGGTAGCGACCACCGGCGCCATCTTCTGCTAACCTGACGTTTTGAGAAAGCCTACGCCATGCAAGCACGCCAGATATTCCGGGCTCCGTCCAAACTGAAGCTGCGCGAAGACGACGCGGACCGTCGCCTGATCGGCGCGGCCATCAGCAAGCGCCACGCCGGCAAGGAGCAGGCCGAGCTGAAGACGCTGGACCGCGCCAAGACCGATGAACTGATCAGCCGCATCGCCCATTTGCAGGCCATGCTGTACGCGCAGCACCGGCAAAAGGTGCTGCTGGTCTTGCAGGGCATGGACACCGCCGGCAAGGACGGCACCGTGCGCGCCATGTTCAGCCGCATCAACCCGATGGGCATACGCGGCGTGCCGTTCAAGCAGCCGACCGACAACGAACTGGCGCACGACTATCTGTGGCGGGTGCATCAGCAGGTGCCGATCAAGGGCGAGATCGTCATCTTCAACCGCAGCCATTACGAGGAAGTGCTGATCACCAAAGTGCAGCACATGATCGATGAGGCGGAGTGCAAGCGCCGCTATGTGCAGATCCGCGACTTCGAGCGCATGCTGGCGGAAACCGGCACGGTGATCATCAAGGTATTCCTGCACATTTCGCAGGAAGAACAGCGCAAGCGCCTGCAGCAGCGGCTCGACGATCCGGACAAGCAGTGGAAATTCAACCCGGCCGACCTGGAGCAGCGCAAGAAGTGGGACGACTACCAGCGCGCCTACGAAACCGCGATCCGCGAAACCGACGCCGGCCACGCGCCGTGGTACGTGGTGCCGGCCAATTCCAAGACCCAGCGCAACCTGGCCATCGCCAGCATTTTGCTGGAAACGCTGGAGGGCCTGGAGCTATCCTTCCCGCCGACCGATGCGCAACTATCGAACATCACTGTTGAATAACGGCAAAAGCAGCCGGCGTCGCTCTGTGGCATAGTAGCCGCCATGAACCAGACACGGAGCGAGCCATGCTGCAACTGAAAGATCCCAGCCTGCTGCGCCAGCAGGCCTACGTCAACGGCGAGTGGAGCGATGCCGACAACGGCACCACGCTGGCCGTCAGCAATCCCGCCACCGGCGCGCAAATCGGCACCATTCCGAACATGGGCGCGGCCGAAACGCGGCGCGCCATCGAGGCCGCCAACGCGGCCTGGCCGGCCTGGCGCAAGAAGAGCGCCAAGGAACGCGCTGCGATCCTGCGCCAGTGGCATGAGCTGATCCTGGAAAACACCGACGACCTGGCGCTGCTGATGACCACCGAGCAGGGCAAGCCGTTGGCCGAGTCCAAGGGCGAAGTGAGCTACGGCGCGTCCTTCATCGAATGGTTTGGCGAAGAAGCCAAGCGCATTGCGGGCGAAACGCTGGCCTCGCCGTGGCCGGATCGCCGGCTGCTGGTGACCAAGGAGCCGATCGGCGTGTGCGCGGCGATCACGCCGTGGAATTTCCCGATTGCGATGATTACCCGTAAAGCCGGCCCGGCGCTGGCGGCCGGCTGCACCATGGTACTGAAGCCGGCCGAAGCAACGCCCTACTGCGCGCTGGCGCTGGCCGCCCTGGCCGAGCGCGCCGGCGTGCCGCGCGGCGTGTTCAGCGTGGTGACCGGCACGCCGCAGGACATCGGCGCCGAGATGACCAGCAATCCGATCGTGCGCAAGCTGACCTTTACCGGTTCCACCGCCGTTGGCCGCTTGCTGATGCAGCAGTGCGCGCCGACCATCAAGAAGCTATCGCTGGAACTGGGCGGCAATGCGCCGTTCATCGTGTTCGACGATGCCGATCTTGATGCGGCAGTGGAGGGGGCGCTGGCGTCCAAGTACCGCAACGCCGGCCAGACTTGCGTGTGCGCCAACCGTATCTATGTACAGGACGGCATCTACGACCGGTTTGCCGACCAGCTGGTTGCCGCCGTCGCCAAGCTCAAGGTCGGCAACGGTGTCGAGGACGGCGTCACCCAAGGGCCGCTGATCGATGAAAAGGCGGTGCAGAAGGTCGAGCAGCATGTGGCCGATGCGCTGTCCAAAGGGGGCCGTCTGCTGCTGGGCGGCAAGCGCCACGCGCTGGGCCACAGCTTCTTCGAGCCCACCGTGATTGCCGACGTCACGTCCGAGATGACCGTGGCCAGCGAAGAAACCTTCGGCCCGCTGGCGCCGTTGTTCCGGTTCCATACCGACGAGCAAGCGCTGGCGCTGGCCAACAGCAGCGAGTTCGGCCTGGCCAGCTATTTCTATTCGCGCGACATCGGCCGCATCTGGCGCGTGGCGGAGGGGCTGGAGAGCGGCATGGTCGGCGTCAATACCGGGCTGATTTCAAATGAGGTGGCGCCGTTCGGCGGCGTCAAGCAATCCGGACTGGGGCGCGAAGGTTCGCACTACGGGCTCGATGAGTTCCTGGTCGTCAAATACATCTGCCTGGGCGGCATTGAAGGCTGAGCGCTGCCGTTGCCAGTCCGGCGCTCGATCCTGCGTTTGAGCGCCGCCATCGGGTGACCGGTCCGCTGCGCATAGCGCGGGTCGTCGTAGCTGAACCAGTGCCAGCAGGCTTGCGGATTGGAGAACGGATAGACTGGCGCCGTCTGCGGATACAGCAGCACGATGCGCTTGCTGTCGGCCCAGGCGTTGTAGCCGGCGTGCTCGATGAAGCTCTGGCCTATGCTGCCGGGATCTTGCAGGCAGCCGTGGAAGATGACGTGCAGCTTGCAACCCTCGCTGGCGCCGTTGTCGCAGTCGGGCGGTAGGTACAGCTAGCCGCTGCCGGACCTGCCATGCAGGGCAGGGTCCGGCAAGCACTGGCCTTGGTCGAAGTGCATCAAGCGTCCGGCCGCCGCGCCGCGCGGGTTCCGCAGGCCGTAGATCCATTGCAGCAGGGCACCGGCCGCGTCGTAGGCGCAGTTGTTGAGGTACGGCGCGGCTAGTGTGGCGCAGCGGTTACCATAACGGTCGGTCGGCATTGCGTGCTCGGCAGGCAGGTCGCGCTGGTCGCTGATGTGGCTGGCATCCACGTAATGCCGGTAGTAAGTCTGCAGCTCGTCCATGACGGCGTGCGGCACGACCGTGTCCTTGCTGCCGGACAGCATCCAGATGCGCGGCGCTTGCAATCCGGCGGTCGGATCGATGTCGCTATCGACGGCCAGCCGGCCGGTCACGGCGATCAGTTGCGCAATCGCCGTGCCGCTCGCGTGTACGCGGCAGTCGAACCAGGTGCTGGTGCAACTGCAAGAGGTGGTGGCGGTGTACACGCTGCCCTGCGCGCAGTAGTACGGGCCGCCGGCGATGATGGCGGCGCCCGTCACGCTGGACGAAAACGCCACCTCGCACTGCACCGCCATGTAGCCGCCCGACGACAAACCGGACAGGCTGACCTGGCCCGCGTGCATGGCCGGCAGCGGCACTGTCTGGGCGGGGGCGCACGGTAGTGTAAAAAATAGCAGCAAGCAATAGAACCAAATGCGATGTAGCCGGAATAAACGCATGGCAGCCTCCTGGGCGGCGGGTGCGGACACTGCGTCAGTGTCCGCCATGTCTCCGGGGTTTGCTGGATTTCGCGCTATCGTGCGCGGCCCGTTCATCGCGCTGTGGATATCGCGGTAGCTTATCCACAGCGCAAATGCACGGGCTGGGCGCGTTTGGCATAAAATGAATTTTCCCATCCCTCTTTTTTCGGCCCAAACACCATGTCCAAGACTTTTGCCAAGCTGTGCATCTTCTCCTCGCTGACCATGCTGGCCGGTGCGTCCGCGTTTGCGCAAACGCCGGCGGCGCCTGCCGCGGCTCCAGCTGCTGCCGCCGGCAGCTGCCCTGCGATTCTGCAACAGACCTTCAACCGCCTGCAAGATGAGGCGCCGCAGGACCTGTGCCAATACAGCGGCAAGGTGATCCTGGTCGTGAACACGGCCAGCTACTGCGGCTACACCAACCAGTACGAAGGCTTGGAAGCGATGTATGCCAAGTACGCGCCTAAAGGCCTGGTGGTGCTGGGCTTCCCGTCGAACGACTTCGGCAAGCAGGAGCCGGGCAGCAGCAAGGAAATCGCCGATTTCTGCTACAACACCTACGGCGTGAAGTTCCCGATGTTTGCCAAGTCGCTGGTGTCGGGCAGCACGCCCAATCCGCTGTACGTCAACCTGATCAAGATCACTGGCAAGGCGCCGGCCTGGAACTTCCATAAATACCTGATCGACCGCAATGGCAAGGTCATCGACAGCTTCCCAAGCAAAGTCACCCCGACCGACAAGCAACTTGTCAGCGCGGTGGAAAAAGCGCTGGCGATGTAAGCGCGCAGGCCGCGTAGATGTCGAACCCATCGTCTCTTGCGGCCGACCTGGAAGGGCTGTCGCGCCTGACCGTCAGTGCCGTGCATGGCGTGACGGCGCTGGCCGAGGAAGTTCAGCTCAACATCATCAATCAAGCGCCGGATGTGCTTGCCCAGCCCTTGGGCAAGGCGACGTCGTTGGTGTATCGCGGCGTGCGCGGCGTGACGCGGCTGGTCGGCGGAGGGGTGGCCGGCGCGCTGGAACGCTTGCAGCCATTACTGGGCGAGCAGCGCAGCTGGGCTGGACGCGAGGCGATGCTGGCCGCCGTCAACGGCGTGCTGGGCGATCATTTGGCCGAGAGCGGCAATCCTTTGGCGATCGGCATGCGTGTGCGGCGCGCTGGCCAGCCCTGGCAGCGGGCGAACGCTGCGGCAACCGCGCCGGTTTCTGGCCGCATCCTGGTGCTGGTCCACGGCCTGTGCATGAGCGACTTGCAATGGCAGCGCAACGGCCATGACCACGGCGCGCAGCTGGAGCAGGAGCGCGGCTACACGGCGCTGTATTTGCACTATAACTCGGGCCGGCACATTTCAGAAAACGGCCGCGAGTTTGCCCATCAGCTGGAAGCGCTGCTGGCGCATTGGCCGGTGCCGGTAGAGCAACTGGTGTTGCTGGGGCATAGCATGGGCGGGCTGGTGTCGCGCAGTGCCTGCCACTATGGCGAGCAGGCCGGCCATGGCTGGCTCAGGCATCTGAGCAAGATGGTGTTCCTCGGATCGCCGCATCATGGCGCGCCGCTGGAGCGGGGCGGCAACTGGTTTCATATCATCACCGATTTGACTGCCTACACGGCGCCGTTTTCACGACTGGCCAAGCTGCGCAGCGCGGGCATCACCGATCTGCGGCACGGTTCCGTGCTGGACCAAGACTGGCGCGGCAAGGACCGTTTCGCCCACGGCGAGGCGCTGCCGGCGACGCTGGCCTTGCCCGACAAGGTCGCCTGCTACGCTGTGGCGGCAACCATCAGCCTACACCAAGGTGGCTTGGCAGGGCGCTTCGCCGGCGACGGCCTGGTCCCGGTGGCTAGCGCGCTGGGACAGCACAGCCAAGCCGAGCGCGACCTCAATTTCTCCCCTGAGCAGCAAGCCACCGTCTATCGCAGCAACCACATGGAACTTTTGAATTGCGCCGAGGTCTATCAGTTATTGCTGGCTTGGCTTTAAGCAACACCCATAGCACTGGTGCGTGGCGCGCTTGTCTTCTTGGCCACATCAGCCTACTCTGATCGAAGCTACCATTTTGTTGAGGAGATGGCCATGGCCTATGTTGATGGTTTTGTGATTCCGGTACCCAAGGCGAATCTTGAGGTTTATAAGAAATTTTCAGAGCAGTGCGGCAAGGTTTGGAAGGAGTATGGCGCGCTGCAGTTTCGCGAGTGCGTCGGCGACGATGTGCCGGAGGGGAAGCTGACTTCATTTCCGATGGCCGTCAAGCTGGAGCAAGGCGAAGTGGTGGTGTTTTCGTGGATCGTCTACGAGTCGCGCGCCAAGCGCGATGAGATCAACGATAAGGTCATGAAAGACCCGCGCCTGGCCGAGATCATGAACCCGAAGGACATGCCCTTCGACGGCAAGCGCATGATCTTCGGTGGTTTTGAAATGATGATCGACCTGTAGATTAGCGCGTCGCTTGCAACGCGCCGCGCAAGGCGTTGCAGACCATCAGTTCCTGCGCCGCGTCCAGCATGGCGCGGGTGATCACGCGTTCTTCGGCGTTCAATGACGCATCCTCCAGCAGCACCGCGCGCATCACGCCGGGTAGCAAGCCGCATGACAGGGGCGGCGTGTACCAGCGGCCATCGAGTTTGACGAAGACGCTGCTGCGGCCGCCTTCGGTCAGTTCAGCGCGTTCGTTGAAGAACAGGGTGTCGAAGCCGCCTTGCGCTTCGGCTTCGCGCCAGGCGGCGTCGTAGCGGGTGCGGATGCTGGTTTTATGGCGCAGGAATAATTCGCCCGATACTGTCGCATCGGGTGCCAGCAGCACGCGCACCGGTTCCTGCAACGGCGCCAGCGGCGCATGCTGGACCGAGAAGGCGCCCGATGGGCTGAGGGCCAGACGCAGGCGCCAGGCACCGGCCGCTTCCTCGGGTGCTTCTGCTGCGATCATCGCGCAGGCCGCGTCCAGGTAGGCGTTGGCCGCCGCTTCATCCCATGCAAAGCCCAGGTACTGCGCCGATGCCGCCATGCGCGCCAGGTGGCGCTGGCGGTGGCGCACGCCGTCGCGGCTGGCGTGCATGGTTTCGAAGAGGTCGAAGTTGTGCTGCAGGCCAGTCAGGAAGCGCGCCTTCAGACGGCATTCGGCAAATTCCTCGGCGGGGTCGCTGTCGAAGACGATGCCGGCGCCCACCCCCATCTCGCCGTGCCGCACGCCGCCGTCGGGCGCTTGCAGGTACAGGGTGCGGATCGGCACCGACATGCAGAAAGCGCCCACCTTGCCGTCGCCGGCCGGATCGAACCAGCCGATCGCGCCGGTGTAGATGCCGCGCGGCGCCGGTTCCAGTTCGGCGATGATTTCCATGGTGCGCCGCTTGGGCGCGCCAGTGATCGAGCCGCAGGGATAGAGCGCCTCGAAGATGTCGGCCAGGCTGGCGTCGTCGCGCAGCGTGGCCTGCACGGTGGAAGTCATTTGCAGCACGCTGCTGTAACGGCGCACTTCAAACAGCGCGGGCACTTGCACGCTGCCGGTTCGGGCGATGCGGCCGATGTCGTTGCGCAGCAGGTCGACGATCATCAGGTTTTCGGCACGGTTCTTGGGATCGGCGGCCAGCGCGTTGGCGCGGCGCCGGTTCTGTTCCTGCTGATCGGGGCCGGACGGGGCGGCGGGAGCCGTGCCTTTCATCGGCCGGGCGGTCAGGGCACCTAGTTCGTGGCGGACGAATAGTTCGGGCGATAGCGACAACACGGCGCTGCCGTCGTCCAGTGCGACCAGCGCGCCATAGGGCACCGGCTGGCGGCCGCGCAGGCGGGCGTACAGGGCGAACAGTGTACCGTAGGCATCGAAGCGCAGGCGGTAGGTGTAGTTGACCTGGTAGGTGTCGCCGGCCTCGATGTAGTCGTGGATGCGGTTCAGCGCGCAGGTGAACTGGTCCTGGTCGACGTTGGCGCGGACGTGGGCGATGCCGGCCGGTTGCTCGATCGGGAAGCTGCGGGCGGCCAGCCAGTCGCCGACTTCGGATGACGACAGCAGCGCGCAGTGCTCGAACAGCAGCACTTGCGCCAGCGGCGGGGTGAGCGCCGCAGATGCACTGCCGCTAGGCGGCTGCTGCGCTGCGCCGGCCGGCGCAGCGATATCGAGCAGCGCCGCGCCCAGTTCGTAGCTGCACAAGCTCACCGCATACTGGCCGCGTGCCAGGGCCTGCTGCATCTGCTCCAGCAGCGGCGGCCATTCGCCGATGTCGCGCGCGCGCAGCGTGGCGGCGTGCCCCGTGTACAGGCGCGAGCGCGCTTGCTCCGAACCGTCGGGGCTGGCGTCGTCCAGCAGGGCAAATACTTCTGTGTTCATACATACAGCCTTCAACTTCGATGCAAAAACTACGACAGCAGCAGCGCGATCTGCAACGGCGCATCCTGCGCCGGATTCAGTTTGAAACCGCTCTTGGCATAGCGATGCCAGCGTCCCACGACAAAACTCAGCAGCATGCCGGCACGCGCCGCCACCTCGGCTTCATGCGCCTGGCCTTCGCTCACCGCCAGGCGCAAGGCTTGCTTGAGCGCCAGCTCGATGCGGTCGTAGAACTGGTTCATGCGCAGCTGCAGGCGCTCGTCCTCGTTGAGCAGCGCATCGCCGATCAGTACCCGCGTCATGCCCGGATTATTGCTGGAAAATTGCAGCAGCATGCCGATGATGTCGCGCGCCTGCGCCAGCCCGTCGCTCTGGCGTTCGGCGACCTGGTTAATCAGGCCGAAGACGCTGGCCTCGATAAACTCGATCAGCCCCTCGAACATCTGCGCCTTGCTGGCGAAATGGCGGTACAGCGCCGCTTCCGAAAATTCCAGCTTGCGCGCCAGCGCGGCGGTGGTGATCTTGTCGCCCTTGGGTTGTTCCAGCATCTCGGCGAGCGCCTGGAGTATCTGCATCCGGCGCTGGCCCGGCGGTGTGCTTGCCATTGATGTAATCTCGATCGGTAGAAGAGGGATTCGGTGCGCAATCGCCGCAATCAGCGCAGGCGGTGCAGGCGCGCGGGCAAAAGCCTGACAGATTTTACTTTGACATCGACGTAAGCGGGGCGATTTAGCGTTTTTTGCGGATGCGCCAGGCCGACCGCGTCGCCGATGCGCAGGTACTGGGTGATCCACGCGGTGCGCATGCCCAGCGCGCGGGCGCTGCGCAGGTTGGCCAGCGTGTCTTCGACCAGGATGCAGCGGCCGGGCCGCAGGCCGTGGCGCCGCATCAGCTGCCGCAGCATCAGTTTGGACGGCTTGGGCCGCAGTTGGCCGTGCACCCGCATCGCTTCCACCGCCACGTGGTGCGTGAAGTGCTGCTGTAGTCCCAGATGGCGCAGCACCTGGCTGGAATAGCGGTGCGGCGCATTGGTGAGCAGGATTTTGCGCCCCGGCAGGCGGCGCAGCAGCTGGCGCAGGCCTCGCTCGGCGCGGATCATGTCCGGCAGCCGCTCCATGGTGTGGGTGGTGTCGAGGAAGTGCTCGGCCCGTACGCCATGGTGCTTGACCAGGCCGATCATGGTGGCGCCATAGCGCTGCCAGTACAGCGTGCGCGCCGCGTTCACCGCCGCCTCGCCGGCGGGCGTGATGCCGTCGCCCAGCACCTTGGCGATGTAGGCGTTCATGTTCGCCGTGATCGCCGGGAAGATGGCGTGCGAGGCGTTATGCAGCGTGTTGTCGAGGTCAAACAACCAGACCGGCTGGGAGCGAGTAAGATTCACGAAAACCTAGAACCAAAAAAAGGAAAAGATGAGACGCCAGATTATAGTGTTGTTCTGCAGTCTGCTCTGCCTGGTCTTCAACCCTTTGTGGGCTGAAGAGCACGCGCAGGCGCTCAATCACGGTGCGTTGTTCAAAATATCACAAGGCAGCCATACACTGTACCTGTTCGGCACCATCCACGTCGGTGCGCCGGATTTTTATCCGCTGGAGCCGCGCATCAGCGCGGCGCTGGAGCAGGCGTCTGTGCTGGCGCTGGAAATCGATCCGCAGGGTGACCCGCGCCGCATGGCCAGCGCGGTGCAAAGGCATGGCGTCTACCAGAAGGGCGGACCGGCTTCGGCCGAGCTGTCGCCGGACTACCGCGCGCGCCTGGAGCGCTTGCTGCACCAGTACCAGATCGAAGAAGAGACGGTGGCGCAGATGAAGCCCTGGCTGCTGGCCAGCCTGCTGACCGTCAGCGAATTCGCGGCCCAGGGCTACGACACCGGTCTGGCGGTCGACGCCTGGCTCGCTGGCAAGGCGCACGCGCGCGGGCAGACCATCGTCGAGCTGGAGTCGGTGGAAAGCCAGATGGCACTGTTCGACCAGATGAGCAAGGCCGAACAGCTGCGCTTCCTGGAGGAGAGCATCGCCGGCATCGAGGACCACGAGCAGGCCGACCAGGCGCGCGAAATCGCCCAGGCTTGGCGCGGCGCCGACGTGGCCGGGCTGGAGGCGCTGGCGCGTAAGGCGGCGCAGGACCAGACCTTCTCCGGGCGCTTCGTGCAGAAAGTACTGCTGGACGGCCGCAATCCGACGCTGGCGCTCAACATCGCGAAACTGCTGGCGCGCGAAAACAACAGCGTGGCCGCAATCGGCGTGCTGCATCTGGTCGGCGTCAACAGCGTGCCGGAACTGCTGCGCAAGCGCGGGCTGGCCGTAGAACGTATCTACTAAAATTGTAGGCTGGGGAGGGGACTGCAGAAATGGTGCCCTTGACGTGGATTGAACACGTGGCCTCTCCCTTACCAAGGGAGTGCTCTACCACTGAGCTACAAGGGCATACAAATGTGGCGGTGTCACCGAGCTGGCGAGACCGCCTTTTTTTCAGTGAGACCGGATCATAGTGCCAAATGCCTGTTCGGTCAACACCTCGAGCAATAAAGAGTGCTCAATTCGGCCATCGATGATGTGGACGGTGTTGACGCCGGACTTGGCGGCATCGAGTGCCGATGAAATTTTAGGCAGCATGCCGCCCGAAATGGTCCCGTCGGCGAACATCTCGTCGATCTCGCGCGCCGACAAGTCGGTCACCAGGTTGCCGGCCTTGTCCTGCACGCCGGCGATGTTGGTCATCATGATCAGCTTTTCGGCCTTCAGGATTTCCGCGATCTTGCCGGCGACGACGTCGGCATTGATGTTGTACGCCTGGCCGTCCTGGCCGAAGCCGATCGGCGAAATAATCGGGATGAAGGCGTCGTCTTGCAGCGCCTTGACCACGGCCGGGTTGATCGCGTCGATCTCGCCGACGAAGCCGATGTCGAGGAACTGGCCCGGGTTGTCGCGGTCCGGCATGGCCATCTTGCGGGCACGGATCAGGCCGCCGTCCTTGCCGGTCAGGCCCACGGCCTGGCCGCCGTAGTGATTAATCAGCATCACGATGTCCTGCTGGACTTCGCCGCCCAGCACCCACTCCACCACTTCCATGGTTTCTTCGTCGGTGATGCGCATGCCCTGCACGAAGGTGCCCTGCTTGCCGATTTTTTTCAGCGCGTTATCGATTTGCGGACCGCCGCCGTGTACCACCACCGGATTCATGCCCACCAGTTTCAGCAGGATGACGTCGCGTGCGAAGCCATGCTTGAGGCGCTCGTCGGTCATCGCGTTGCCGCCGTATTTGATGACAATGGTCTTGCCATGGAAATTGCGGATGTAGGGCAGGGCCTCAGCCAGGATCTGCGCCTTGATCTGCGGTGCCACCGCGGTCAAGTCGTCATTCATGCCTAAGTTAAGGTTAGTCAGTTGGGTCATGGCGAGTCCGGAAATGATATTTGTGCGATTTTACAGCCTGCCGCGGCAGACAAGTACGCATTATAGGGCCATCCGGTTGTCTTTTCCGAGATCATCGGCTAGGCTGGCCGCATATGACCGCTACCGATACCCTCCACCGCCAGCTTGAATTGATGCGTCCCGTGCTTGTCCGTTTTGCACACTTGCAAATACGCAATCATGAGCTGGCCGAGGATGCCGTGCAGGACGCGCTGATCGCGGTGCTGGAAAAGCCGGAGCGCTTTGCCGGACAATCCTCGCTGCGCACCTATGTGACCGGCATCCTGAAGTTCAAGATCATCGACTGCCTGCGCGCCAGCACCCGCGAGCGCCAGATCGACACCAGCGAAGACCAGGCCGAGGACGACGCCATCGACGCGCTGTTCCTGGCCGACGGCCACACCCGCGAGCAGCCGCTGGCCTGGGGCGATCCGGACCAGACGCTGGAGCAGAAGGATTTCTTCCGCGTGCTGGAAGTGTGCCTGGAGAAGTTGCCGGCCAAGACGGCGCGCATTTTCATGATGCGCGAGTGGCTGGAGCTCGACACCGAAGAAATTTGTAAGGAATTGGCGATTACCACGTCTAATGCATGGGTGCTCTTGTACCGGGCCCGCATGCGCCTGCGCGAATGCCTGGACTTGAACTGGTTTGGCAACCGCCAGGCCACGTGAGCGCATCAAATACTGTCTGCGACCATGGAATCTCATAAAACAGGGCTCAAGCCCACCTGCCGCGAAGTGCACCGCCTGGTGTCCGAAGGGCTGGACCGCGACTTGTCGTTGGTCGAGCGGCTCCGCATGCGGCTGCACCTGGTGGTGTGCGACGCCTGCACCCGCTTCAACGGCCAGATGTCTTTGCTGCGCCAGGCCATGCGGGCGTTTCCGCTCGATCTTCCGCTGGAGCTGGACGGCGAGCCGCCGGCCGGCCCCGATCGATCCGCGCCGCCGCGCAAGTAGGCCATGAGCACCTGCACGCGCTGCGGCGCCACCTTCAGCTGCGCGATGGCCGATGGCGCCGCCCCGGACCAGCCCTGCTGGTGCACCGAACTGCCACCGGTGGTGCCGCTGCCGGGCAGCAACACTGCCGGCGCGGCCTGCTGGTGCCCGGCCTGCCTGCGCGCGCACATCGCCGCGACCTCGAAAGATAGCAGTACCCCGCCGCCGGCTGCACCGGCCTAAATCCCGCGCTACACTGCGCATAGTCGTTTTATACAGGGAGCACCATGCGTTTTAGCGACATCCGGATCCGTGCGCGCGTCAGTGCCGGTTATGCGATCCTGATCCTGCTGATGGTCGGCGTGATCGCGGTCGGCGTCAGCCGCATCTACGCGATCCGCGCGGAAGCCGACCATATCCTGAGCCAGGACTGGGCGGCGGCGGCCGCCATCAACACCATCGACGGCCAGGCCCGCGAAGCGGCCACCCGCATCGTCAGCCTGATCATCCAACGCGAAAAGCAGCAGCGGATCGACAGCTACGCGCGCATCGACAGCATCAAGCGCGTCATCGATGGCCAGCTGGCCAAGCTGGCCATGCTGGACGCCAGCGGCGAAGCGCGGCGCCAGATCGAGCAGCTCAAGCAGGCGCGCGCCGACTACTATGACACCTTCATCGCCGTGGCCGACCTGGTGGAAGCGGGCAACCGCGACGCGGCCGAGGAAAAAATGAACTCGATGGCGCTGCCGGCGCTGAACAAGCTGCTGGAGCAGATCCACAAGCTGGAACAGCTGCAGGAAAACCAGGTCATGACCAGCGCAGCCAAGGCGCGCGCCGACATCACTTCGTCGCTGATGCTGATGTCGATGATGGGTGTGGCGGCGGTGCTGGTCGGCATAGGTTTTGCGATTTCGGCCCGTTCGATCACGCGCTCGCTGGACGAGGCCATCGCCATCGCCACCCGGGTCGGGCAGGGCGACCTGAGTTCCGTCATCGAGGTCAAGTCCAGGGACGAAACGGGCGAGCTGCTGCAGGCGCTGAAGCTGATGACGGCCAGCCTGGCGGCCGAGCAGGAGCTGCGCCGCGCGGTGATGGTGGCGGAGGACGCGACCAAGATGAAGTCCGACTTCCTGGCCAATATGTCGCATGAAATCCGCACGCCGATGAACGGCATCATCGGCATGACGCACCTGGCCTTGCAGACCGACCTGACGCCCAAGCAGCGCAACTACCTGGAGAAGGTGGAAAGCGCCGCCCGCAACCTGCTGGTCATCATCAACGACATCCTGGACTTTTCCAAGATCGAAGCGGGCAAGCTGGCCTTCGAGCAGGTCGACTTCTACCTCGATGACGTGATGGCCAATGTCGCCGACCTGTCGGTGATGCGGGCACAGGACAAGGGCCTGGAGCTGCTGTTCGATATCGCGCCGGACGTGCCGCACGCGCTGGTCGGCGATCCGCTGCGCTTCGGCCAGGTGATCGTCAACTTGACCAGCAACGCCATCAAATTCACCCAGCATGGCGAAATCGTGGTCAGCATTCGCGTGGCCGAACGCAGCGGCGACCGGGTGCGCCTGCGCGTGAACGTGCGCGACACCGGCCAGGGCCTCACGCCCGAGCAGCAATCGCGTTTGTTCCAGGCCTTCACGCAGGCCGACGCGTCGACCACGCGCCACCACGGCGGCACGGGTCTGGGCCTGACCATCAGCAAGCGGCTCGCGGAAATGATGGATGGCCAGATCGGGCTGGAAAGCACGCCCGGCGTAGGCAGCGATTTCCATTTCACGGCCAGCTTTGGCGTGGCCGCTAGCGTGGCGGCGCAGCCGCTGCCGGATGTCTCCGGCCTGCGGGTGCTGGTGGTGGACGACAACGCCAGTGCGCGCGAGATCTTCCACGGCATGCTGGGCGCAATGAAGTTCCACGCCGCCGTTGCCGACAGCGGCCCGCGTGCGCTGGCCATGGTGACGACTGCGCGCCGGGACGGCAATCCGTTCGACATCGTGCTGATGGATTGGCAGATGCCGGGCATGGACGGCCTGCAGGCGGCGCGCGCCATACAGCGCGAGGCGCAGCTTGCATCGGCACCGTCACCGGCCGTGGTCATGGTCACCGCCTACAACCGCGACGTGCTGCTGGACGAAGCGCGCGGCGTGGCCATCGCGGCGACGCTGAACAAGCCGGTCAGCGCCTCGACGCTGCTCGATTCGATTTCGTCGGTGTTCGGCAAGGAAGTACGCAGCGGGCGCCGCACGCGCCGCGAGCAAGACTACAAGACGGCCGAGCAGATGGTGCGCGGCGCTTACCTGCTGCTGGTCGAGGACAACGAGGTCAATCAGGAAGTGGCGCAACAGATCCTCGGCGACGCCGGCATCCGTGTCGACGTCGCCTGCAACGGCGCCATGGCGCTGGCCAAGATCGCGGTAGCCGATTACGACGGCGTGCTGATGGATTGCCAGATGCCGGTGATGGACGGCTATGACGCGACCCGCGAGCTGCGCAAGGATGCGCGCAATATGGCGCTGCCGGTGATCGCGATGACGGCCAACGCCATGGTCGGCGACAAGGAGAAATGCCTGGCGGCTGGCATGAACGATTTCATCGCCAAGCCTATCGATGTGGCGCAGTTGTTTACCACACTGGCGCGCTGGGTCCAGCCGAAAAATCCGCTGCTGCCGGCGCCGGCGCTGGCGCTGCCACCGGACGATGCGCTGCCGGTCGTCCCCGGCCTGCGCATGGAAGCGGCGCTGCAGCGCGTCGGCGGCAATGCTCAGTTGATGCGCAAGCTGCTGGCGCGCTTTGTCGAAACCCAGATCGATGCCATGCAGCGCATCGCCGATGCGATCGAGAACAACGATCTGGCCGCCGCCACCCGCGAGGCGCATACGGTGAAGGGATTGGCCGGCAATATCGGCGCCACCGGCATGGCCGATAGCGCCGGCAAGGTGGAGCATATGCTGGCGCAAGGCGTGGCGCAGGGCCGCGACGAGGCGCTGGCCAGCATGGGCATGGAGCTGAGCGAACTGGTAAGCCGCATCTCCATGGCGTTGAGCGAGCGGGCGGGCGGGGCTGCCGCCAGCGCGCCGGAGGACGGCGTGCAGGACGCCATCGACCTGACGCAGCTGGGCGCCGACGCCTCCGCGATGGCGCGCCTGCTGGCGCAGGACGACGGCGCGGCGCTCAAGCTGCTCGAGCAGGTCTGTCCCAGGCTGGCGGCGGCAGGGCAGGGCGAGCATGCCCGCCAGCTGCGCCGCATGATGGGGCAATACGATTTCGAAGGGGCGCTGGACGAGCTGCAGTCCGCCGCCACCGCACTTAACCTTACTTTGTCATAACGGGAACCTCATGAACCTGCAAGCCGACAAGCCGACCATCCTGGTGGTCGACGACACGCCGGACAATATCGACCTGCTGTGCGCCGTGCTGGAAGACGAGTATCGCACCAAGATCGCCGTCAACGGCGAGCGCGCGCTGAAGATCGCCAACGGCCAGTCCAAGCCGGACTTGATCCTGCTCGACATCATGATGCCGGGGATGAGTGGCTACGATGTCTGCAAGGCGCTCAAGGCCAACCCCGACACGCGCGACATTCCGGTTATTTTCGTCACCGCGATGAGCGAAGCGGTGGACGAGCAGCTCGGTCTCGGCTTGGGTGCGGCCGATTACATCACCAAGCCGATTTCCGCGCCGATTGTGCTGGCGCGTATCAAGACCCAGCTGTCGATGAAGCGCGTGCATGACTTCCTGCGCGACCATAACCAGTTTTTGGAAAGCGAAGTCGAGCGCCGCACGCGCGAGATCGTCGCGCTGCAGGATGTCACCATCCACACCATGGCTTCGCTGGCCGAAACGCGCGACAGCGAAACGGGCAACCATATCCGCCGCACCGCCTACTACGTCAAGACGCTGGCTGAAAAGCTGCGCAGCAATCCACGCTTCAGCCAATTTTTGACCGATAAGAATATCGAACTGCTGTTCAAGTCCGCGCCGCTGCACGACATCGGCAAGGTCGGCATCCCGGACCGCATTCTGCTAAAGCCGGGCCGCTTTGAGGGCAACGAGATGGAAATCATGAAGACCCACACCACGTTGGGCCGCGACGCCATCGAACAGGCCGAGCGCGAACTGGGCATCACGGTCGACTTCCTCCAATACGCCAAGGAAATCGCCTACGGCCACCAGGAGAAGTGGGATGGCAGCGGTTATCCACAGGGTCTGTCCGGCGACGATATCCCGATTTCGGCGCGGCTGATGGCGGTGGCCGACGTCTACGATGCGCTGATCAGCCGCCGCGTCTACAAGGAAGGCATGCCGCACGAGGCAGCGGTGGCCATCATCGCTGATGGCCGCGGCAAGCACTTCGATCCCGACATGGTGGACGCTTTCCTGGCGCTGCAGGCCGAATTCATCGACATCGCCAAACGCTATGCCGACACCGATCACGATATGGAACAGAAGCGCGCCAAGGTTGAGCTATTCGCGCCTAAGCAGTAAGCTAGCGCCAACAACATACCTCACATTTCAGCGATCATGATCTTCCGCCAGCTTTTCGATGCCACTTCATCCACTTATACCTATCTGCTGGGAGACAGCGGTGAGGCGCTGCTGATCGACCCGGTCTATGAGCAAGTGCCGCGCGACTTGGCGCTGGTGCAGGAGCTGGGCCTGCGGCTGGTGGCCTCGCTGGACACGCATGTGCATGCCGACCATGTGACCGGCGCCTGGCGCTTGCAGCTATCCTGCGGCAGCGGCATCGCGCTGGCCAAGGTGGCCGGCGCCGAGCTGGCAGACCGTCCGCTGCAGCATGGCGATCGCATCGCTTTCGGCAGCCGCCACCTGACTGTGCGTGCCACGCCGGGCCACACCAACGGCTGCCTGACCTATGTGCTGGACGACCAGAGCATGGCCTTTACCGGCGACAGCTTGCTGATACGCGGCTGCGGGCGCACCGACTTCCAGGGCGGCAGCCCGCAGCAGCTGTTTGCCTCGGTGCGCCAGCAGATCCTGACGCTGCCCGACAGTTGCCTGCTCTATCCCGCGCACGACTACCGCGGCATCACCGTCACCAGTGTCGCCGAGGAACGCCGCTTCAATCCCCGGCTGGGCGGCGACGTGGACGTCGGCGACTTCAGCGGCTACATGGACAACCTCAATCTGCCGCATCCCAAGCTGATGGCGGTGGCGGTGCCGGCCAACCTGCGTTGCGGCAAGCCCGAAGGCGACGCGCCGCCGCCGGAAGCGCCATCCTGGGCGCCGCTGACGCTGCGTTTTAGCGGCGTGTGGGAAATCGAGCCGATGGCGCTGCTGGAGCTCGCCTCTGAAGTGCAGATCGTCGACGTGCGCGAAGCGCCGGAATTCATCGACCGCCTGGGCCACTTGCCGCAGGCGCGGCTGGTGCCGCTGTCGCAGCTGATGGAGCGCATCGGCGAACTCGATCGCGAACGGCCGGTAGTGGCGGTGTGCCGCTCCGGCGTGCGCTCCGCCCAGGCCAGCGTGCTGCTGAGCAAAGCCGGCTTCCCCCAAGTGGCCAACCTTGCCGGCGGCATGCTGCGCTGGAAGAGCGAAGCGCTGCCGGTCGCTTGCGACAGCGTGTGAGCCAATAGGCAATGGGGGCAGGCCACGGTGTTGCATCGTGGCCGGTGCCGTGTTCATGTGCTGGTAGCGCTAACCGTCTTGAAGAAGCGCATCATCTCGCGGCTGGCGTCGGGGCCGCGGCCGTCGGTGTAGCTGCCTTGGGTGCTGCCGCCGGACCAGGCGTGGCCGGCGCCGTGGACCACCCAGTGCTCGCCGACCGGCGTGCCGTCCGGCTTGCGGTGGGTGGTTTGCGTGTAGCGGTGGCCGTTCGGTACCGCGCCCGATGCCACCAAGGCTTCCACATCGTCCGCGTGAGCATGCAAGCCTTGCTCGATCACCGCCTCGCCGTTGCGCGGGTTGACTGTGGTGTCGTGGTCGCCATGGAAGACGATGATGGGCAGCGCGCCATTACCGGCTTTCGGTCCCGCCGCGCCGCGCTTCATCGCGCTCAGTGCCGACGGCAGGTCCTGCGCCGAGGCGAACGGCAAGCCCGAATGCACCCCCACCGCCGCAAACAGGTCGGGATACAGCGTGCCGACTATGACCGCCATCGCGCCGCCGGCCGATAGCCCAGCCACATACACCTGCCGTTCGTTGACCGGATATTCGTCAATCACCTGCTGCGCGATGCCGGCGATCAGCGATGGCTCGCCCTGGCCACGCTGCTGGTCGATGGCGCTGAACCAGTTCCAGCATTTGTGGTGGTTGGCGCTTTGCGCCTGCTCGGGATAGACCACGAAGCATTCGCGCTCCTCGGCCACTTGGTTCATCTGCGTGCCGGCGGCGAAATCGTCCGGATTCTGGGTACAGCCGTGCAGCATCAGCACCAAGGGCATGGCTTGGCCGTGATAGCTGGACGGGATGTACAGCTTGTAGTTGCGCGTGCCCGCGTGGTTGCTGAAGCTGCCGCTGATGAATTGCGCAGCGGCCGGTCTATCGGCCGCTGGCTGGTGCTGGAACGGCGTCTTGAAGCCCGGCAGTTCCAGGTTGGACAGGTCGAACTGCGGCATGGGTGGCATCGCCGGCATGTTCTGCAAGCCCGCTTGCAGATCGACCTGGATGCCCATGCGGTTCAGGATGTCCTGCGCATATTCGGTCGGATGGGTAGCGGGATTGATCGGTGCTGCCGGTTCCGGTGCCGGCGGCGGGCTCGCCTCGGCCGATGGCGCGGGAGTTGGCGGCGGATTGATGTCGCGCATCGCCGGTGGTGGCGCGGGCGGCGCAGGCACCATGCCGCGCCAGCCGGTCAGCGTCTGCTGCAGCTTGTGCGTGGCTTCGCGCAGGTGCGCAAACAAGGGGTGATTAAATTTCATGATGGTCCTTATCGATGCTGCGGTGCTCAGTCAGTGGCGGCCATCCATGGCACGCTGCTAATGGATGCGCTGGGCCAGCGCGGTTTTGATTACGGCACTCGCATGCAGCGAGCCCAGTACGAATATCGATTCGATGGTTGCCAGTGCCAGTTCGACCGACACGTCGCTGGCAATGCTGGCCAATCCCAGCACCTGGATCTGCAGCCGCTGCCCGGCTGCCTGCAATGCTTCCAGGTCGGCGCGCGAGTAGTGCTGCATGCCCAGCACCAGGCTTTTGCGCGCCACGGTTTGTTTGACCACCTCGGCGTGCGAGTTGAGCTGGTTGCGGATGGCGGTGCGTATCAAATCGGTGCGGTTTGAATAAAATCCTTCCTGCACCAGTAAATCGATCTGCCCCAGGTCGATAGGCCCGAGGTTGATGGTGATTTTTTCCGATTCGCCGGTTTTCAGCTTCAGTTCTTGCTTAGCCATAAGTCTCCGTCAGGCGCGTTTTTGGTGTTTTGTACCATCCAAACACCATCTGTATGGATGGTATTATAGGCTGGAAAAGGTTCAGGTCAAGCGCGATTCGCTTGCCGGGCGTGGTTTCACGGCATAATGGGGCTTGTACAACACTGCCTGACCGGCCGCACCCATGAGCACCGAACCGAGCATCCATCCGCTACCCGAACTGGCCACGCCCGTGCCATCCCCCTGCGTCAGCCTGTGCAAGATGGATGAGGAGCGGGTGTATTGCCTGGGCTGCCAGCGCACCATTGAGGAAATCATCCAGTGGTCCAAGGCGGATGACGCTTACAAGCGGGGCGTGTGGGCCGCAATCCGCCGCCGCGCACAGTTGCTGGCCAGCGGCGCATGAGCGGGCTGCCCGACTCGATCCGGGTGTTTGAACGCGGTTGGCTATCGTCCAACAATATCCTGCTGCTGGGCCGGCACGACACCGCGCTGATCGACAGCGGCTACATCATTCACGCGCCGCAAACGCTGGCGCTGGTGCGCCACGCGCTGCATGGACGGCATCTGGATCAGCTGATCAACACCCATCTGCATTCCGACCACTGCGGCGGCAATGCCACTTTGCAGGCGCATTACGGCTGCCGCACCTCGATTCCGGCCGCGGAGGCGGACAAGGTGCGACACTGGGATGTGGACGGGCTCAGCTTCAAGGCCACCGGCCAGCGCTGCGAGCGTTTCGACTTCCACGCCACCATCGCAGCGGGCGAGGTGCTGACCTGGGCCGATATGCAGTGGCAGGCCCTGGGCGCGCCCGGCCACGATCCGCATGCGCTGATTTTTTACTGCCCGCAGCACAAGGTGCTGATCTCGGCCGACGCGCTGTGGGAAAACGGTTTCGGCGTGATTTTCCCGGAGCTCGACGGCGAGTCCGGCTTTGCCGAGGAACGTGCCACGCTGGACGTGATAGCCGGCCTGGAGGTGAGCGTGGTGATCCCCGGCCACGGCGCGCCGTTCAGCGATGTGGCCGGCGCGCTGGCCCGTGCCCGCTCGCGGCTGGACTACCTGTCGGCCGATCCGGTGCGCAATGCGCAGAACGCGATCAAGGTGCTGCTGAAGTTTTTGCTGCTGGAGCGGCAGCGCATTGCGCTGGCTGAGATCCCGCCCATTTTGCAGGCGATGCCGGTGTTCGAGAGCGCCAACCAGCGCTACCTGCACCAGACTCCGGAGCAGCTGGCGCAGTGGGCCACCCAGCAGCTGGTACGCGCCGTTGCGGCACGCATCGAGGGTGAGTACTTACTCAATCAATAGCCGGCCGCCTGGCGCGTGACAAATTCAGCACGGTCGTACTTTTTTCGATCTATAATCGTCGGACAGCTGTTCAGCTTCCGATCAATTTACCGTAGCGAGAGTGCCATGGCCCTGCCTGCAGTATTGCAAAACCTTACCCTTCCCGTCATCGCCTCGCCTATGTTCATTGCCAGCGGCCCGGCGCTGGTCGCCGCCCAGTGCAAGGCCGGCATCGTCGGCTCCTTCCCGGCGCTGAACGCGCGGCCGGCCGAAATGCTGGATGTCTGGCTGAGCGACCTGCAAGCCGAACTGGCCGATTTCCAGCGCGCCAACCCGGACCAACAGGTCGGCCCGATCGCCGTCAACCAGATCGTGCATCAATCGAACGACCGGCTGGCGCATGACGTGGAAATATGCGTCAAGCACCAGATCCCGATCATCATTTCCTCGCTGCGCGCGCCGCCGAAGGAAATGCTGGACGCGATCCACAACTACGGCGGCATCGTGCTGCACGACGTGATCTCGATCCGCCACGCTGAAAAGGCGCTGGAGGCGGGCGTCGACGGCCTGATCCTGGTGGCCAGCGGCGCCGGCGGCCATGCGGGGACCTTGTCGCCGTTCGCGCTGGTCGGCGAGGTGCGCAAATTTTTCAAGGGGCCGATCGCCCTGTCCGGCGCGATTGCCACCGGCGATGCGATTCTGGCCGCGCAAGCGATGGGCGCCGACTTCGCCTACATCGGCTCGCGCTGGCTGGCGACGCAGGAATCGAACGTCAGTGACGGCTATCGCGACGCGATAGTCGCATCGGCCGCGGCCGACATCGTGTACTCGAACCTGTTTACCGGCGTGCATGGCAACTACCTGAAGCAATCCATCGTCGCCGCCGGCCTGGACCCGGACGCCTTGCCGCAGGCCGACAAGACCGCGATGAATTTCGGCTCGGCCAGCGCCAAGGCCTGGCGCGACATCTGGGGCGCCGGCCAGGGCGTGGGCCTGATGGACGATGTGCCGACCACCGCCGACATGGTCGCCCGCCTGAAGCGCGAATATGACAGCGCCCGCGCGCGCTTGAGCCTGTAATTTGCACTTAGGTTGCACTTAGGCCGCGCCGGGCAAGCGGCCGCTGGGCGGCTTTTTAAATTTTCCACCTGCCGATAGACCGTGCTGGCCAGAGCGCAAGTAAGAACGGCAGCGCCGCAGCTAGCAAAACATTCACCGAGCATCCCCTAGGTTGCGCTGGAGTTGAGCAATGGATGCTTTGAGCATGTGCCGCTTGGATATGTAGTGAGCTTACTGAAATAGAAGGGCTATGCCCATCAGCGCGCCGCAATCAGCCTGAGGTGTGGGCGCCGATGCCGGATTGAGCAAGCCGCGCGAGTGAGCCTGAGCCAGGCGTTGCCTGCGGAAGCCGCACTGGGCGTGGGATGCTGCATATTGATCTGGAGCACCAATTTCGGCCGCATGGGTCCATCCGGTGTAGGCGCCGACACCTGCTGAACAAGCTGTTAGTTGGGTACCGCGGCTTTTGCTTGAACCGGCGCGGCGCCCTCGGACGCGGTGCTGGTTCAAGCAGTATCGTGCTGGCTGAAATTACGCTTTGCGGCGGCTGAGTGCCAGCCCCAGCATGCCCAGGCCGAGTAGGGCGACGGATCCAGGCTCCGGGACCGCATTATTCGCAGTATAGGTCCAGGTTGCGGAATTGTTTGAAACGCCGAAGGTAAACACACCGTTCAACACGGTGCCGTCGGCGATTTGTGCTCCGACTAGTTTCGTATTGTCGAGATGCTGGTAGCCGAAAACGCCTTCGCCGCGGTTGGTGTCACGCACTTCCAAGTTCGTCCAAAGGGCGCCAATGACTTCAACCTGATAGCCAACCGGGAAATAGTAGTCGGTGTAGGTGCTCCAGTTATACGTGCCGACCCCGCCACCGGCGGTATTTGCGTTCCACAGGAATTCGGAGCCGCCACCGACGACGGTGCCGCCATCGCCGGCAAGGACGCCGCTGCCCGTGGCAGTGTAGTTGCCGGTGTTCGACTTCAGGAAACCGGTATATTCCCAGGTGTCGGTGGCCGATGTGTAGGTGATGATACCAGCAGATGCGCTGGCCGCCGCAACGGCAAGTGCAACAGCGAGGAGTGCGCCCGACATGAATTTGTTCACTTTAAGAAATCCTTAGTAGTTTGACTTGATACTTTACTCATCCGACAAGAAACCCTCTAGCAGCTTTCATGACGAATTCGACCCGTGGCTTGCTTAAAGCAAGGAACAGGCCAGTCTACGCATTTCCCGCAAATTCAATGACTTGCAATAACGCAATATGTCATAACCAAATGAACTGTAAAGTTTTCCGACAGAAAATCTATGCGTGCCAGCCGCCACTGTGCGCGCCGGCCAAGCGCTCGATGAGCTCGATCTTGTGGCCGCGGTATGGACCGACTATCGCAATACCTCAGGCACTGCATAGCACGGCTGGCGATGGAAAACGTCACTCTGCACGACGCCGCGTTGAAAGAACGGGCATCGTTGGTCGAACGGGTGGGCCTGCGGCTGACTGATCTAGCTTGTTGCAGTGAATTGTCGCGGCTGCGTTTTCAGCATCCCAATAGCGCTGGCGTGGGCGACAGCGCCACCGGTGATATGGAAACTCTTGCGGACGATGCCGCTCAGTTCAGAAGCTATCGGCGCCTCCTGCTTGGCCTGGGTTGGACAAGGTACTTGGCGGGGCTGGAACCAGATAGTCGATCAGCGCCCGTACCTTCAGGGCCACGTGGCGGCCGGGCGTGTACACGGCGTGAACCGCGCCGGTGTAGGGCGCGCAGAATTCCCAGTCGGGCAGCACTTGCTGCAAGCGGCCCTCATCGAGCGCGCTGCGGGCGGCGAAGTCGGGGACCAGGCCGATGCCGCCTGCACTCTCGGCCAGCGCGACTATGGCGGCGCTGTTGTTGATGGTGAGCCGCGCCGGTACGGCGATGCTCACTTGCTGGCCGTCGCGCTGCATGGTCCAGCTGCTGCCGAAACGGTCGTAGCCGAGATAGCAGCAGCGGTGCTGCGGCAGCTCTTCCGGCCGCGCCGGCGCAAGATGGCGGGCCAGGTAAGCATGCGATGCCACCAGCACATAGCGCACCGCGCACAGCGGCCGCGCCGCCAGGCCGGGGGCCAGTTCGCGCGCGATGCGGATTGCCAGGTCGACGCCTTCTTCTGCCAAGTCCACGGTGCGGTCCACCAGTGTCAGCCGCACGTCGATCTCGGGATAGGCGTCGAGGAAACCGGGCAGCTTGGGCGCTAGCCACGTTTGTCCGAACACCACCGGTGCGCTGACCCGGATTACGCCGCCGGGCCGGGCACCGTAGTTACCCGCCATGGCGTGCACTTCGCGCGCGGTGCCGAGCATGCGCACGCAGGCGCCGTGCACTTGCTGTCCCAACTCGGTCAGTGACAGCGCGCGGGTGGTGCGCAGCAGCAGCCGTCCGCTCAAATGCGCTTCCAGCCGCGAGACGTGGCGGCTGACGGCCGAGGTGGTGATGCCTAACTGCCGCGCCGCGGCTGAAAAGCCGCCGCTGTCGACCACCTGGGTAAAGACTGCCATTTCATTGAGCATTTCCACATCCATCTCCTTCGTTGCGTTCAGATCAACAAGCCTTTGCATTTTAAGTGGATTGTTAATCCCATGGTGCAGATCGATACTGTAAGCCACAGGAGGAGCCATGGATTACAACGTTTTTCGCACCGATGGACAGGGCGGCCTGGTGCCCCGCCGCCAAGGCGCGCCGGAGCTGGGGCCGACTGAAGTACGCGTCGCCGTGCAGGCGGCCAGTGTGAATTTTCGGGATGTGTATTTTGTGCGGGGCAACCGCTTTCGTGCGGCCGTCGAGCATCGCATTCCGCTCAGCGACGCGGCGGGCACGGTTACCGCGCTGGGCGCCGAGGTCACGCGCTTCAAGGTTGGCGACCGCGTCACCACCACGGTACTGCCACGCTGGATCGATGGTCCGCTGACGGCGGCCGCTCTGGTCCACGGCATGGGCACGCGCGAGCGCGATGGCGTGCTGGCGGAATTCATCCATGCCGATGCCATGGAACTGGTCGTAGCGCCGTCCCATCTGAGCGACATCGAAGCGGCCACGCTGCCGGTGGCCGCCGTCACCGCATGGCATGCGGTGGCGGAGCTGGGCGTGATCTCGGCGGGCGATACGGTGGTAGTGCAGACCACCGGCGGCGTGGCAGTGTTTGCGATCCAGTTCGCGGTGGCGCTGGGGGCGCGCGTGATCGTGGTCTCTCGCTCGGCCGCCAAGCTGCGCAAGGCTTTGCAGCTGGGCGCCTGCGTGGCGATCGACACCACCGTCACGCCGCACTGGGAGCACGAAGTGCTGGCGCTGACCAAGGGCAGCGGCGCCCGGCTGGTGCTGGACATGGGCTTGAGCGATTCTTTGCGCCAGTCAGCGCGCGCGGCGGCGTTTGAAGGCACGGTCGCCATCATCGGCGTGGTGCAGGAGCAGACCAATCCGCTCGACATCTACACAGTGATGAACAAGAACCTGAATGTACGCGGTGTGGAAACCGGTTCGCGCGCGATGTTCGAGCGGATGAACCGCTTCATGCAGCAGCAGGGCCTGTATCCGGTCATCGATACGGTCGTAGACAGCGCGTTCGACGACGCCGGCGGCGTCAACGCCGCGCTGGACCGGCTAGGCGCCGGCCCCTTTGGCAAAGTGGTGCTGAAGCTTACTTCTCAGTCTGGATAGCCCACAGGCCCGGCAGATTGCGCCAGTAGCCGTAAGCGTCCATGCCGAAACCGACCACGAAGCGGTTCGGAATCGTGAGGCCGACGATATCGGCCTTCACCGGCTTGGCCTTGCCGATCGCCTTGTCGGCAAACACCGCCAGGATCACTTCGGAGGCGCCCATGTCCAGCAAGCGCTGCTTGACGTGGGCCAGCGTTTCGCCTTCGTCGAGGATGTCGTCCAGCACGATCACGGTGCGCCCGGTCACGTTCGAGCGTGGCACGACCTTCCACACTACCTGGCCGCCCCGGTCTTCGTCGCCATAGCGGCTGACGTGGATATAGTCGAATTCGAGCGGGAAGGTCAGCTGCGGCAGCAGGTTGCCGGTGAAGACCACCGCGCCGCCCATCACGCCCAGCACCAGCGGGAATTCTTCGCTGTCGGGACGGTCGAAACGCTGGTTCAGGGTGGCGGCCATCGTGCTGACGGCTTGGTCTACGGTCTCTTTATTGAACAGCTCTTCCGCGTTTTCCAGCAGGCTGCGGGCGCGGTTATGGTGGAAGTCTTGCATGGTCTTCTTCAGCTTCTGAAACAGGTGATAAGAGCGCTATTATCCGCCATATCCCCAAGGCCTGCTGGTCGTTGGGTTTATGCCACAGATCATGGGCTGTGTCATTTGTAGTCGCGCACGTCGTCGATCACCTTGCCGTCGCTGGGCAGGCTGCCGCGTTCGACAAAGCGCACTTCGCTGCGCAGCTTGGTCACGTCGCGTATCGATTCGACGATGGCGGCGCCGCTGGCGCTGGCCGACGCCGGATCGGCCACTTCGCAATGCAGCGTCATCACGTCCTGCGCCATCTGGCCCGATACCACCAGCCGCGCTTTCAACATCTCCGGATGGCGGCGCACGATCTCGTTGACCTGCGACGGATGCACGAACATGGCGCGCACCTTGGTAGTCTGGTCGGCGCGGCCCATCCAGCCTTTGATGCGGGTGTTGGTGCGGCCGCACGGCGAGGGCGGCGCGCCGACCAGCATGGCCGACAGGTCGCCGGTGGCGAAGCGTATCAGCGGATAGTCCTGGTTGAACAGCGTGAGCACCACTTCGCCGATTTCGCCCGGCGCCACCGGGTCGCCGCTGCCGGGACGGACGATCTCCAGCAGCACATCTTCGTCCAGCACCATGCCGGGATTGAGCACGCCATCGGTGAAGGTTTCATAAGCGATGCTGCCGATATCGGCCGAAGCATAAGTTTGCAGCACCAGCGGCACGCCATGCGCGGCGAACCAGGCGCGCAAGGAAGCGGGCAGCGCTTCGGCGCCCATCATGGCCTGTTTGATGCTGCTGATGTCGGCGCCCATCTCCTGCGCCTTTTCGATGATGATCTTGAAAAACGACGGCGTGCCGATGTAGGTGTCCGGCTTCAGTTCAGCCATGGCTTGCACCTGCATTTCGGTCTGGCCGGCGCCGGCCGGGATCACCGCGCAGCCGATGCGCGCGGCCCCGCCTTCGACCATGAAAGCGGCCGGTGTGAAGTGGTAGGAGAAGCAGTTCTGCAGCAGGCCGCCGGCGCGCACGCCTGCCGCGTACATGGGCCGCGCAAAACGCCACCAGTCCTGGCCGCGTCCTTCGGGATCGAAGATCTGGCCGGGTGACATGAACACGCGCGACAGCTCGCTGACCGGCGTGGCGTTCAAGCCGCCGAACGGCAGTTGCGTCGCCTGCAGGGCGTGCAGGTCGGACTTGCGCGTGACCGGCAGCCTGGCCAGTGCGGCGCGGCTGTTGATCGATGCCGCGTCCACGCCTTGCAGGATGCGCGCCCAGCCCGGCGCGCTTTGCGCGCGCGCGACCAGTTGCGGCAGGCGCGCCAGCAGCTCGCGTTCGCGTTGCTCGGGCGGGCGCGTCTCCAGGCTGTCGAGCGTATCGGACATCATGATCTTCCTTCGATCTCGCGCTGTAGCTTCTTGGTCAGCTTGGCCAATATCAGTGCATAGGAGCGTTTCAGCAGTTCGGCCGCTTCGGTATCGCTGACGGCCTTCAGGTCGTCGATACGGACCCATTTGGCGCGGGCCAGATATGGCGCCGGAATGATGCCGGGGCGGTCGGTCAGTTCCAGGAAGCGGTCGTCCTCGACCTTGAAGCTGATGCCACTGGCGTCGTCGCTGTTGCCGGTCACGGCGAACATTTTTTCGCCGATGGTGAAAGTCAGGTCCGCGCCCCATTTGATATCTTCCACCACGCCGGGCAGGCTGCGGCACAGGGCTTTTGCTTGGTTCAGATTCATACGGGTGTTCTTTCAATACGCTTTCAAGCCAGCCAGCGTTTGCGGCGGCGGTAAAATTTCATGTCGCGGAAGCTCTTGCGCCCGGCGCCGGACACGCCGAGGTAAAACTCTTTCACGTCCTCGTTGCTGGCCAAGTCGCCGGCCGCTCCTTCCATCACCACGCGGCCGTTTTCCAGGATGTAGCCGAAATCGGCGTAGCGCAGCGCGATGCTGGTGTTTTGCTCGGCCAGCAGGAAGGACACGTTTTCCTTGCTGTTCAAGTCCTTCACGATGCCGAAGATTTCGTCGACGATCTGCGGCGCGATACCCATCGACGGCTCGTCGAGCAAGATCATCGACGGCTTGGCCATCAGCGCGCGGCCGATGGCGCACATCTGCTGCTCACCGCCCGAGGTATACCCGGCCTGGCTGGCACGGCGCTCCTTCAGGCGCGGGAAATAGTGGTATACCTTCTCCAGCGAGGCTTTCAGTTCGCCGCGCGAGACGTTGCGCGTATAGGCGCCGGTCAGCAGGTTTTCCTCGACGCTCAGGTGGCCGAAGCAGTGGCGGCCTTCCATCACTTGCGACAGGCCTCGCTTGACCAGCTCATTCGGCGTGAGCTGGTCGATCCGTTCGCCCTTGAACTGCACCTCGCCCTTGGTGACGTCGCCACGTTCGCCGCGCAGCAGGGTGGAGATGGTTTTCAGCGTGGTCGATTTGCCGGCGCCGTTGGCGCCCAGCAGGGCCACGATGCTGCCCTGCGGGACCTGCAGCGACACGCCTTTCAGCACCAGGATCACGTGCTCGTAAATGACCTCGATGTTGTTGACCGACAGGTAGGGCGCTACTGCGGCTGCTGATGAAGTATCAGGCATCATTTTGAGCAGGCCGGGGTGATTTTTTTCTCGGCGGCGTAGGCGTTGGAGGATTCCTCCAGCAGCTTGCGGGTCAACGCCTTGTCGCCGACGATCCAGTTCGGTGTGATGGCGACCCACTTCTTGCCGTCCCACTGCTGCACCTTGACCGCGCCGGAACCTTCGTGATCTTCGCAGCTGGTTTTCACCACTGGCAGCATGCCCAAGGCGCCGATGGCCTTCAGGCGCGCTTCGTCCACGTTCAAGTGCTCCAGACCCCAGCGCATTTGCTCGCCGGTGACAGGCTTGCCTTTGCCGAATTTTTCCTGCGCGGTGCGCATCGCTTCCACCCACAAGATTGCGGCCGTCACTCCGCGCATGTGGTAGACCGAGCCGATACGGCTGCGGTCGGACAGGTTGCCTTTGCCGGCGTCGTACAGCTTCTTGTGGATTTCATCCATCACCGGGTAGTTGCCCGGGGTGTTGAAGGTCATCGCGGAGTAGCCCTTGGCGGCTTCGCCGGATGGCACGGTGTCTTCTTCCGAACCTGCCCACCAAACGCCCAGCATTTTCTCGCGCGGGAAGCCGTTGCGCTGCGCGGTCTTGATGGCGACGGAATTCATCACCCCCCAGCCCCACAGGATCACGTAGTCAGGATTAGCCTGGCGGATCTGCAGCCACTGCGATTGCTGCTCGCTGCCCGGCGGCGCGACGGCAATCTTGACCAGCTCAAAGCCGTACTGCTTGGATAGCGCCTCCAGCACCGGCAAGGGTTCCTTGCCGAAGGCCGAGTCGTGGTACAGGTGGACGATCTTCTTGCCTTTCAGCTTGTCCATGCCACCGCTCTTGTCGCCCAGGTACTTGATCATGGCCGCGGCCTGGTTCCAGTAGCTGGTAATGAGCGGGAAGACATAGGGGAAGACCTTGCCGTTGGCGGCGTCGGAGCGGCCGTAGCCTATCATCGTCATCGGGATTTTGTCGGTCGGCAGGCGATCCAGCACGCCATAGGCGATGCTGGTCGATAGCGGCTCGACCAGCGTGGCGCCGCCGTTCTTGGTCTTCAGCCGTTCATAGCATTCGACGCCGCGCGACGGGTTGTATTCGGTTTCGCATTCTTCCCAAGAGATCTTGACGCCATTGACGCCGCCGCTCAGGTTGACCAGGTTGAAGTAGTCGATGATGCCACCGTAGAAGCCGGAACCGCCTGCCGCATAAGGACCGACGCGGTAGGAGGGCAGGGCGACGAATTGCTCGGTCACCGCGGGTTGCGCGTAAGCCGGTACGACGGCGCCGGCGGCAGCCACCAGGGCCGCACCCAGCATCAGAGATTTAATGCGCTTCATTTTTGTCGTCTCCTCTTTTGAAATCAATGATTTGCTGTCTGTGCGCTCAATGCGGGAAGGGCCACAGGCGCAGTTTTTCTTTTCCGATTTGCCACAAACGCGCCAGGCCGTGAGGCTCGACGATCAAGAAAAAGATAATCAGGGCGCCAAATACCATCAGCTCCAGGTTGGACGCCACGCTGGTGGGCAGCGCCAGGCTGTGCGCCAGGATATTGAGCGCCACCGGCAGCAGCACGATGAAGGCCGCGCCGAGGAAGGAACCCAGCACCGAGCCCACGCCGCCGATGATGATCATGAACAAGATGCGCAACGACAGGTCCAGGTTGTAGGCTTCCGGCTCCACCGTGCCGAGATAGGCGAAGGCGTACAACGCGCCGGCTACGCCGCAGTAGAAAGAGCTGACGGCAAACGCCAGCAGCTTGGTGCGCATCAGGCGAAAGCCGATCACTTCGGCCGCCACGTCCATGTCGCGCACCGCCATCCACGAGCGGCCGACGTTGGAGCGGATCATATTCTTGGCCAGCAGCGCCATCACGGCCACCACGGCCAGCACCAGCAGGTATTTGCGCTCCGGCGTATCGAACGCAATGCCGAGGATGAAAATCTTTTGCGCGGTGATCACGCCGGATGCGCTGTAGTTGGTCAGGTAGGGAATCTTGGTCAGGCACCAGACCACGAAGAACTGCGTGGCCAGCGTTGAAGCGGCCAGGTAGAAGCCACGGATGCGCAGCGATGGCAGGCCGAAGGCGATGCCGACCAGCGCCGCGCTGCAGCCGCCCAGTGCAAAGGCCAGCAGGATGGGCAGGCCCGGCATGCGCGCCACGAAGTTATATGAAGCGAAGGCACCGACTGCCATGAAAGCGGCGCTGCCGAGCGACAGCTGGCCAGCATATCCGGTCAAAATGTTCAGGCCCAGCGCGGCCAGCGAGAAAATCAGGAACGGAATCAGGATCGCCGACAGTGCATACGGCGAGGCCGTGGCGGGCACCAGCGCAAACGCCAGTAGCAGCAGCGCGCCCAGCGCGATACGGTCCTGGCGGATGGGGAAGATCTGGCCGTCGGCCTGGTAGCTGGTCTTGAATTGTCCTGCTTCGCGGTACAGCATAACGATCCTCTTGTCTTGTTGGTTAAATCCGGCGGATGATTTTTTCGCCGAACAGGCCTTCCGGACGGACTAGCAGGAACAGCAGGGCCAGCACATAAGGGAACCAGCCTTCGATGCCACCGCCGACCAGCGGGCCGATATACACTTCGGCCAGTTTTTCGGACGCGCCGATAATCAGGCCGCCGACGATCGCCCCTGGCATGGAAGTGAAGCCACCCAGTATCAGCACCGGCAGCGCTTTGAGCGCCACGAAGGTCAGCGCGAACTGCACGCCATTGCGCGCACCCCACAACATGCCGGCCACCAGCGCGACCAAGCCGGCCACGGACCACAGCACGGCCCAGATGCGCTGCAGCGGAATGCCGACCGCCAGCGCGGCCTGGTGATCGTCGGCCACGGCACGCAGCGCGCGGCCGACCTTGGTTTTCGAGAACAGCAGGGCCAGCGTGGTCACCAGGATCGCGCAGATGCCGGCCGCGAACACGTCGAATTGCGAGACCAGGATGTTGAACTTGTCCATCAGCACTTGCAGCGGCACGTCTTCAATCGGCAGTTCCAGCTTGTGTACCTGCGAGCCCCACATCAGCTGCGCCAGTCCCTCGATGAAGAAGGCCAGGCCGATGGTGGCCATGAACAGCGTGATTTCAGGCTGGTTGACCAGCGGCCGCAGCACCACGCGCTCGATCGCCAGGCCGAGCAAAATCATCACCACCATGGTCAGCGGCACGGCGATCCACAGCGAGACGCCGAACTTGTCGACAATACCCACGCAGGTCAGCGCGGCAAAGAACACCATCGCACCCTGTGCGAAGTTGAAGACGCCGGAAGCCTTGTAGATCAGCACAAAGCCGATCGCCACCAGCGCGTACATCACGCCGGAGAGCAGGCCGCCGATCAGCACCTCGAAGAAGAAGTTGATGTTCATTTAGGCGCCAACTCCAAGGTAAGCGTTAATCACATCCTGGTTGCTGCGCACCTCGTCCGGCGTGCCGTCGCCGATCTTCTTGCCGTAGTCGAGCACCACCACGCGGTCCGAGATATCCATCACCACGCCCATGTCGTGCTCGATCAGCACGATGGTGGTGCCGAATTGGTCGTTGACGTCGAGGATGAAGCGGCACATGTCCTGCTTCTCTTCCACGTTCATGCCGGCCATGGGCTCGTCCAACAACAGCATTTCCGGTTCTGCGGCCAGCGCACGGCCCAGTTCCACGCGTTTTTGCAGGCCATAGGGCAGGCGGCCCACCGGCGTCTTGCGAATCGCCTGGATTTCCAGGAAGTCGATGATTTCTTCGGCCTTGATGCGGTGGGCGATTTCCTCGCGCCGCGCCGGGCCCCAGTACAGCGCCTGCATCAGGAAGTTGGACGTCATCTTCAGGTTACGGCCGGTCATGATGTTGTCCAGCACCGTCATACCCTTGAACAGCGCGATGTTCTGGAAGGTGCGGGCGATGCCGGATTTGGCGGCGGCGTAGCAGTCCATGCCCTTGCGCGGTTGGCCGCGATAGACGATTTCCCCTTGCTGCGGGCGATACACGCCGTTAATCACGTTCAGCATCGAGCTTTTTCCGGCGCCGTTAGGGCCGATGATGGCGCGGATCTCGTGCTGCCTGACGTCGAAGGAGATGTCGGTCAGCGCCTTCACGCCGCCAAAGGAGAGCGAGATATTTTTCAGGTCGAGTATCACCGGGCCGATCTTGCGGCCAGTGTCAGGATCGGCGCCGAAATGCGCATCCGGTTCGTTCATTTGCATGCTCGCGTCCTCCGTCATGCCGCAACTTGCACGGCGGGGAAGGTCTGGGCTTCCCATATCTTCAGGTCCGCGGCCACCAGGCCGCTGCGGCCATCTTCGAATTTGACCTGGGTTTCGATGTACTGCGAAGTCTTGCCGCTGTACAGCGCAGCGATCAGTACCGCATACTTTTCGGCGATGAACTTGCGGCGCACTTTGCGGGTGCGGGTCAGCTCGTCGTCGTCCGGGTCCAGCTCCTTATGCAGCACAAGGAAGCGCTGGATCTGCGTGCCGCTCATCAGCGCTTCGGCGGCCAGGTCGGCGTTCACCTGCTGCACGCAGTCGCGCACCAGCGCATAGGTTTGCTGATGCGCGGCCAGGTCGGTGTAGCCGGAGTAGGCGATGCCGCGCCGCTCGGCCCAGTTGCCGACGGCTTCCATGTCGATGTTGATGAAGGCGCAGACCTGCTCGCGCTGATGGCCGAACGCCACCGCCTCTTTGATGAAGGGGAAGAACTTCAGCTTGTTCTCGATGTAGTTGGGCGCGAAGATGGTGCCGCACTGCATCTTGCCGACATCGGCCGCGCGGTCGATGATCTTCAGGTGGCCCTCGTGGTCGAACAGGCCGGCGTCGCCGGTGTGGAAATAGCCCTCCGCGTCGATGGCCTCGCGGGTGGCGTCGGGGCGCTTGTAGTAGCAGTCCATCAGCGTCGGCGACTTGACCAGCACCTCACCGTTGTCAGCCAGCTTGACCAAGACGCCGGGCGCAGGCAGGCCGACGCTGTCGAACTTGATCTGGCCGTCCGGCTGCAAGCAGATGTAGGCACAGGTTTCGGTCGAGCCGTAGAACTGCTTCAGGTTTACACCGATCGAGCGGTAGAAGCGGAACAGGTCCGGGCCGATGGCGGCGCCCGCCGTGTAGGCGACCCGCACGCGCGACAATCCCAGCACGTTTTTCAGCGGGCCGTAGACCAGCAGCCGGCCCAGCGCATAGGCGATGCGCTCGGCCAGCGGCACCGGCTTGCCGTCCAAAATCGCGGCGCCGCTGCGGCGCGCTACCGCCATGAAGTGATGGAACATGCGGCGCTTGATCACACCTGCGTCCTCCATGCGTATCATCACCATGGTCAGCATGTTTTCGAAGATGCGCGGCGGGGCGAAGTAATAGGTCGGGCCGATCTCGCGCATGTCGGTCATGACCGTGTCGCTCGATTCCGGACAGTTGACGGTGAAGCCGGCCGTCATCGCTTGCGCGAACGAGAACAGGCAGTCGCCAACCCAGGCCATCGGCAGGTAGGACAGAATGTCTTCTTCGTCGCTCAGTTTTTCGAAGCCGACGCCGCCGCTGCCGGCCGCGATCAGCGCGGCGTGGGTCTGGCATACGCCTTTCGGTTTGCCGGTTGTGCCGGAGGTGTACAGGATGATGGCGTTGTCGCTGCCCTGGCCCGCTTCGATGGCGGCGGCGTAGAAGCCGGGATGGGCCTGGTCGTAAGCGCGGCCCAGCTCCTGCAGACGGGCCAAGGACAACAATCCCTGCTGCTGGTAGTGGCGCATGCCGCGCTCGTCGTCGTAGGCGATATGGCCGATATGCGGATACAGCGTTTGCAGTTCCAGCAGCTTGTCGACCTGCTCCTGGTCTTCGACGATGGCGTAATGGATTTCGGCGTTTTCCAGCACGAAGGCCATGTCGGCAGCCGGCGCGTCCTGGTACAGCGGCACCGGCACGCCGCCCAGGCATTGGGCCGCCAGCATGGCCCAGTACAGGCGCGGGCGGTTGTCGCCGATGATGGCCAGGTTCATGCCGCGGCCAAAGCCCAGCGACGCCAGCCCGCATGCCAGCGCGCGCACGTGGTCGTTGACCTGGGCCCAGTTCCAGCTCTGCCAGATGCCCAGGTACTTTTCGCGGAAGGCAGGCTTGCCCGGCCGGACCTTGCCGTGCTCGATCAGACGGCGCGGAAAAGTCTCCATATGTGTCTGCACCAGCGTCTCCTGTTGCGGTTACGTTGCGGGTTGGATTTCTATTCTGGGGCAACGTGCTTTTTTGTGTGATGATATTAGCGTGAGCTTCACGGCTATGTTGTCATTTCGGGGACATTTGGGCGACTTTTTGATTGTGCGTTGCAATAATGCCAAAACTTCAACCGACCTTGCAGGAAGCACTACGCTGCGCGATCTGGGCGCAGAGCCTGACGCCGGAGCAGATGGCGCGGGTGGAAGCGGACACCTTCGAGACTTTCGTGCCGAAAGGCGGTTTTGTCTGCCGCAAGGGCGACATGGTGGAAAACTGGCTGGGCATCATCGGCGGCATGGTCAAGATGAACAACTTTTCGGCGTCCGGCAAGAGCGTGACGTTTACCGGCGTGCCGCCGGGCGGCTGGTTCGGCGAAGGCTCGCTGCTGAAGAACGAGATCCTCAAATACGATGCGATGGCGCTGCGCGACAGCCGCATTGCGCGCATGCCGGCGGCCACTTTCCACTGGCTGCTGGAATCGAGCCTGCCGTTCACGCGTTTTTTGCTGATGCAGTTGAACGAGCGCCTGGGCCAGTTCATTGGCATGGTGGAGAACGAGCGCCTGCTGGACCTGGACACCCGCGTGGCGCGCTGCCTGGCGTCGATGTTCCACTCGCAGCTGTATCCGGGGCTGGAGCCGCTGGTGCAGATTTCGCAGGAGGAGCTGGGCTTGCTGTCCGGCGCCTCGCGCCAACGGGCCAACCAGGCCTTGCAGCTATTGGAGCGGCAAGGCCTGCTGCGGCTCGATTACGGCGGCATCCGCATTCTCGATCTGGACGGGCTGCGCCGCTATGAAGGAAGCAGTTAGGCCGCCTTGGCGCTGTCCTGTTGTTTGCTGATCCAGCGCGCATATTTCTGCTGCATGGCAAGCCAACTCTGCGCAGAGCTGCCCAGGTTGCTGGCAAGGCGCTGCGCCATTTCCCGCTCGATGCGCCTTGTGCCGTGGAGTATCCGTAGTAACCTCGGCGTCGGCACACCCGGTTGCGCAGCGCATAGCCGAGCACGAATCCCCCGAGGTCGCAGGAAGAATGCGAGAATCAGCTCGGCGGGCAAGGTAGGGTTGTACCTTTCCATCGGTGATCGTCCGCATGGTCAAGCATGGTCAATATAGCGCCAGGCAGTGCGCGTAACAAGCTCAGCGGTGGTGCTAATTGGCGCATGGCGAGTGCCTTCGCATGGGCGCCGCGTCAACAGGAGTGCGACAACCTGCTCCGGGGCAATCGCGGTATGATGACGGCTACGCCGCTGCGGGCGGCAGGCCTGACCTGACCTGATCTGACTTTACTCATGCATATTCCAGCTATTTCCGACACTTCCGATATTCCTGGCCGGCTGGCCGCGCTGCGGCTGGCCATGCGCCAGCGCCAGGTCGATGCGCTGATGGTGCCGTCGGCCGATCCGCACTTGTCCGAATACCTGCCCGCGCGCTGGCAGGCACGCCAGTGGCTGTCGGGCTTCACCGGCTCGGTCGGCACCTTCATCCTGAGCGCGGAATTTGCCGGCGTCTGGACCGACGCCCGCTACTGGACCCAGGCGGAAAACGAACTGGCCGGCACCGGCATCCAGCTGATGAAGCTGACCTCCGGCGCCAGCGTGCAGTACGTCGACTGGCTGGCCAGCTACCTCAAGCCCGGCCAGACGCTGGCCGTCGATGGCGCGGTGCTGGGCCTGGCCATCGCGCGCCTGCTGTCGAACGCGCTGGAGGCGAAGGACGTCGCGCTGCGCACCGACCTCGATCTGCTGGACGAAGTATGGACCGGCCGCCCCGCGCTGCCGGCCGCGCCGGTGTATGAGCATCTGCCGCCGTATGCGTCGAAAAGCCGCATCGGCAAGCTGGCCGACCTGCGCGTGGCGATGACGCAGCACGGCGCCAACCGCCATCTGATTTCGACACTGGACGATATCGCCTATCTGTTCAATCTGCGCGGCGCCGACGTCAATTACAACCCGGTATTTCTGGCGCACGCGCTGGTCGGCCCGGCCCGCGCGACGCTGTTTGTCGCCGACGGCAAAGTTCCGCCTGAGTTGCGCGCCACGCTTGCGGAAGATGGCGTCGATGTCGCAGCTTACGATGCCGCCGCCGCCGCGCTGGCTGCGCTGACCCCGGAGTGCGTGCTGCTGCTGGACCCGCGCCGCATCACCTACGGCACGCGCCAGCAGGTCCCGGCCAAGGTCCGCGTGCTGGAGGCGATCAACCCGACCACGCTGGCCAAGTCGCGCAAAAGTGAAGCGGACATCATCCACGTGCGCGAAACCATGGAACACGACGGCGCCGCGCTATGCGAATTCTTCGTCTGGCTGGAGCAGACGCTGGCCAACCCCAGGCGTTCGCTGCTGACCGAACTCGATATCGACTTGCAGATCACGGCGGCGCGCGCGCGCCGTCCCGGCTTTGTCAGCCCGAGTTTTTCCACCATTGCCGGCTTTCGTTCCAACGGCGCCATCATGCATTACCGCGCCACTGAAAAGCGCCACTCGGTGATCGAAGGCGACGGCCTGCTGCTGATCGATTCCGGCGGCCAGTACCTGGGCGGCACCACCGACATCACCCGCGTGGTCGGTGTTGGCCAGCTGACGCCGGCGCAGCGGCGCGATTTCACGCTGGTGCTGAAAGGCCTGATCGCGCTGTCGGCGGCGCGCTTTCCGCGCGGCGTCAAGTCGCCGATGCTGGACGCGATTGCGCGCGCGCCGCTGTGGGCCGAGGGTATCGACTTCGGTCACGGCACCGGCCACGGCGTCGGCTACTTCCTCAACGTGCATGAAGGTCCGCAATCGATCTCGCAATCGGCCATGCCGGAGCCGCATACCGCCATGGAGCCCGGCATGATTACTTCCATCGAACCGGGCATCTACCGTCCCGGCCAGTGGGGCATCCGCATCGAGAATCTGGTGCTGAACCGTGCCGAAGAAGCCAGCGAATTCGGCGAATTCCTGCACTTTGAAACGCTGACCCTGTGCCCGATCGATACCCGCTGCATCGATCTGGCGCTGCTGCGCGAGGACGAGCGGCGCTGGCTCAACGGCTATCACGGCACGGTGTGCGAGCGCCTGCGGCCGCACGTCAGCGGCGATGCGCTGGCCTGGCTGGAAAACCGCACGGTGGCGATATGAGCGCGCGTTCGACCAGGGCCACCTCCGCCGTCGACCGCCTCAAGGTCCGCAGCGGCAATGCCAGGTACACCATGTCGCGCACCGGCAGCGGCCACTTCTTCCTGGCCGAGGGGCCGGGCCTGCCGCCGCTGTGCCCACCGATGGAGCTGGACGACTTCGTCGCCTTCGTCAACGCACTGGGACCGCAAACGCCCAAGCGTGTCAGCAAGCTCGATGTCGCATTCGAAAAACAATTGACCAAGAAAGCACCATGAACGCAGCCACCGCAGCATCGACTACCGATTTCCTGGAAGCCTACTGGTCGTCCGGCGAGCTGGCCACCAACGGCGTCATCCTGCTCAATTTACTGGGCGCGCTGCTGCTGGGACTGATGGTGGGTTATGAACGCTCCTATCATGGCCGCGCTGCCGGCATGCGTACCTATGGCCTGGTGTGCATGGCATCGACCGCGCTGACGGTGGTGGTGGGTTATCCAGGCTACTGGTTCGGCGGCCACGCGGCACACCTGATCGGCACCATCGACCCGACCCGCGTCGTGCAGGGCATCGTCAGCGGCATCGGCTTTCTCGGCGCCGGCGTCATCATGCGCGAGGGTTTCAACATCAGCGGCCTGACCACGGCGGCCTCGATCTGGGCTTCGTCGGTGATCGGCATTCTGATCGGACTGGGCTTCTACCTGTCGGCCATGGGGCTGGCGTTACTGAGCGCTACGGCGATGATGTTCCTGTCCAAGGTGGAAGCCTTCCTGCCGTCGCGCCATGCAGTGGCCATCACGATGCGCTTCAAGGCCGGTTTCCAGCCGCAGGAAAAGGCCTTGCGCAAGATGGCGCTGGTGCGCGGCTACGAAATCGCCAGCGGCACGCTGATGATAGGTAGCGAGGGCGGCTGCCAGGAATGGCGCTTCGTGGCGATCGCGCTGGGCAAGCATAGCGGCGCGCCACTGTCGGTGTTGTCGGCCGAATTGAGCACCTTCGAAGGCATCGAAGGATTCCAGCTGACCCACGCCCGCAACTGAGGCTTGCCATGCTGCGCACCATGAATCCCGAGGCGCAAGCCGTTTTCCAGTTCTGGTTTGCGCCGGACGCCGCCGAGGGCGCGCGCAGGCAATGGTTCATCAAGAACGACGCTTTCGACCTGCAGGTCCGTGACCGCTACGGCGCGCTGATCGAGCAGGCCCTGGCCGGCGAATTGCGCGCCTGGGATGCGGAAAGCCCGCGTTCGGCGCTGGCGCGCATCTTGCTGCTGGACCAGTTCACCCGTAACGCCTATCGCGGCACGGCGCTCGCATTTGCTGGCGACCATCTGGCGCTGCAGGCGGCGCAGGACATGGTCGATGCCGATGAAGACCTGGCGCTACCGCCGTTCCAGCGCGCCTTTATCTACATGCCCTTCGAGCATGCCGAGGACCTGGCGATGCAAGAGCAGTCGGTGGCCTTGTTCACGCGGCTGGCGCATGCCCATCCGGCGCTGGAGGACATGCTCGATTATGCGCGCCGCCATCGCGCAGTGGTGGCGCGCTTCGGCCGCTTCCCGCATCGTAATGCCATCCTGGCGCGCGCTTCGACGCCGCAGGAAGCGGCCTTCCTGTTGCAACCGGGATCGGGCTTCTGATGCTGACCTTGAACCTGATCGGCGCCGGCCATGTGGGCCGCGTGTTGGGGCGCCTGCTGGCAGCGTCCGGCAGCTTCCAGCTGCAGGATGTGCTGACCCGCTCTGGCGCATCGGCGCAGCAGGCAGTGGAGTTCATCGGCGCCGGTCGCGCCGTCACCGGCTACGCTGCGTTGCGCCCGGCCGATGCCTACCTGCTGGCAGTCGGCGACGACCAGATCGTCGCGGCCTCAGAGCAGCTGGCGCAGACGCTGGCGCTGGGCGGCGCGGTGGTGTGCCATTGCAGCGGCGCGCTGGCGTCGAGCCAGATGCAAGCGGCCATCGCCGCCGGTGCGTATGCGGCCAGCGTGCATCCCATCCGCAGCTTTGCCGATCCGGCCGCCGTGGCGGCGCAATTCGACGGTACCTTCTGCGGTGTCGAAGGCGCGCCGGAGGCGCTGGCGCTGCTGCTGCCGGCACTGCGCGCGATCGGCGCCCAGCCGGTGCAGATCGATGCCGCCGCCAAGACCGTGTATCACGCCGCCGCCGTCTTCGCCAGCAATTACCTGGTGACGGTGCTGGACGCGGCCCTGCGCGCCTATCAGGCGGCCGGCATCCCGGAAGCGGTGGCGCGCCAGATCGCGCAGCCGCTGGCGACCGAATCGATGGCCAATGTGTTCCGCCTCGGCGCGGCGGCGGCACTCAGTGGACCGGTAGCGCGCGGCGACATGGCCACGGTGCAACGCCAGCAGCGCGCGGTGACGCAGTGGGATGCCGCGACCGGCCAACTGTATGCAGCGCTGGTAGCGCCCACCGCCGACCTGGCGCGGCGTCAGCGGGGCGGTTGAGGGGGCTGACAGCCTGCCTGAACTTCTTGCAAATTACTGCTTCAAAACTATATTTTAAAGAGGACCAGCCCGCGTGCCTGTCAACGCCGCTGGGTAGTTCCTGCCGTTTTAATGGTACGGTTTCATAAATAAATGGCCGGATTAGTCGACAAACCTTGGAATTAGCAATAAGCTTGTTTCTTGGAATCTTTTTCGCAAGAACAAGCACTCAGAAAAACAAGTCAGGATTGAGCGCCAGGGCCCAGCCCGGGTTAATTGGATAGGGGTAGAACATGTTATTTCTGAAAAGTACGACAGTAACCAAAGCGCCAGGCATTTACGAAGTCGATATCGCAGCGAAACCACCTGGCAAGACCTACGGCGTCTTCCTGGCGACCGATCCGGATAATCAGCCTGCCGAAGTGCTGGCCGCGCTGGCCGCACTGGGCTTCAAGAACACCTACAGCGGCGGCTACACCCACAAAGACCGCGGCAAAGTGCTGGACCTGCACTTCCAGAAGGACGGCACCGACCTGTTCCAGGGCTGGAAAGCGGAAGAGTGCGAAGCCAATATGGCCGCCATCAAGAGTCTGTTCAGCGGCATCGGCATCGAAATCACGCCGCGTGTGATGACACTGGCCGAAGCCTACGCTTAAGTCCGCCTTGCCTTGTGCCCAGCCTGTGTCACGTCCCGGTTCAGGCCTGGACGTCGACGTGGTACAGCGCCCACGGGCATGCCCCGAAGCGCTGCGCCAGCGGCTTGGCCGCCATTTCCGGCACCTTATCCGCATCGTAGATTGCCCATAGCGGACCGAGTCCGCCCAGCGCCATCGGTGCGCCATCCATATGGGTGGCGACGATGATGCGCTGCGCGCGCGCCTGCGCCACCGTTAGTGTGGCCGCATAACCATCGACTGCCCGCAGCACCAGCTTGCCGCTGTCGCCCACGGCTGCGCCGGCGCTGCGTAGCACGTCCAGCAGCGCCGGGCCGCTCAGGGTGTGCTGCTGGCCGTCATACTCCAAGGTGGGGCGGATGGTGAACGCTGGCAATGCGCACAGGGCGGCAAAATCGAAAACGTGGGCTTGCTCAAAGCTGAGCTTTTGCTTGTACATCATCTGGTCGCGCAGCGGGTCGAAGCGGCCGCGGTTGGACTTGATGGCGCCGGTAACGGTCAGCAGCGTCGGGCCGGGCTGGGCGGCCGGCGCGCAACGGGCCAGGGCGGGCAGGGCGCCGCCGGCCACGGCGATGGCATTGAGGAACTGGCGTTTTTTCATCAGATTTGCGCGCGAAACCTCGGCTTTCAGGCCGGGGAGGCAGAGCGCGGAACGCGCAGCGTTCCTTGCTTTGGTGGGGTGCCTGCTATCGCGTCCTTTTTTTCCACCGTTAATAAGTACCGGGCTTTCCACCCGGATGGGCCTTGCGGCTCTACCCGTAAGGGTTGGGTGACGGGCACCTTGCGGTGCCGCTCCCCTTGACAATGTTGCAACGCAGCTTAGGCTCGGAACGGTAACCCGCACTCTCCTGTGAACCTTGCAGAAAGACGTTGCGTGCTTACCCTTGCGCTTGTCTGCGCAATCTGCTTGCAGAGCTTGGAACTGAGGAAGCATCCCAAGGTGCGTCTTATACTTCGTTGCAACGTAGCGCCCGCTATACTCGGCAGTGAAGTCCAGATTAAAAGTATCTGGAACGCTTAAGTCTGGTCAACCAGAGCTATCAAGGCTTGCACCTTTCAAGCTCCACCCGCTTGATGTGATCGCGAAAAAATGTTTTGCGACAGCCTCTTTAGGGTGGGGTAGTTGACGCGGGACTCTCCTTGGGGAGTCGCCATCATAACGCCCTAGCTGACCTTGCGGAACGTCAGGTTGATGCGCCGTTGGCCGGTCAGCGGATGCTCGGCCGGCTTGAGCGGCAGCACGCCATGGAAATACAGCCGGGCCGGGCCGCCCCAGACCACCACGTCGCCATGCACCAGCGGCACCTTGACTGTGGGATCGGCGCGGCGTGGGCCGCCGAACTGGAAGGTGGCCGGGATGCCCAGCGAGACCGAGACGATGGGCTGGCTGAAGTCGCGCTCATCGCGGTCCTGGTGCAGCGACAGCTTGGTCCCGGGCAGGTAGGAGTTGAGCAGGCAGGCGTCCGGAACGAAGCCGGGGAAGCCGGCCGCGGCGGCCGCTCGCTCGGCCAGGGCCAGGAACTGGGGCGGCATGGCGGGCCAGGGCTGGCCGCTGGACGGGTCGATGGCATCATAACGGTAGCCACGCCGGTCGCTGACCCAGCCGAAATTGCCGCAATTGCTCATCGCTACCGACATTGGGTAGCCGTTCGGGGTCAGCATGTTGCGCCATGGCGCGCTGGCGGCAATGGTAGCGAGCGCCGTCAGCAACGCGGCCGCATCGTGCTGCGCAAAACGGCGCAGCACGCTCGCGCCGGGCGCGAGCGGCTCGGTCCACGGCGCTTCGTCGGCTGCATCGAACAGGCTGTAGGTCATGGGAAAATTATACGCTGGAGCGTCCCCGGGCGCCGGCCTGGAGTCTAGCCAGAGGCTACCGAGGGTACATCATGGCGCTACCGGGATTTTTCAAGTTTCGCTTAAGTCACGCTTAAGTTTCAGCATCTTCTGTTATTTTTGCGCTATTTTGCCTTACATCTCGTCACAATTCTTACCAAATCAGGACGGACGTCAGTTGACGCGGGTGCTATCTTGGCACCATCGCAATTCAGAGAACTGCGATCCCAAGCATTACCTCGAATAACTAACTGCTGAAAGATCTCAACATCATGAAAAAAATTCTGTTCGCATTGATTGCATCCGCATCCGCCCTGGGCGGCATTTCTTCCGCTTCCGCTGCCACCAACGATCCGGGCAGCGCCTACGTCGGCGCCGGCATAGTCGGCAGCCGTTATTCCTTCGATGTTCCTGGCGCCGACAGCGGTGACAACCACAGCGGCAGCAAGGCCGGCGGCAAGCTGTTTGCCGGCTACAACTTCGACAAGAACTTGGCAATTGAAGGCGGTTACACTGACTTTGGCAGCCAAAGCTACAACTACACGGCCAATGGCAACAGCGGCCGCCTGGAAAGCGATTCCCATTCCTTCTACGTAGCCGGCAAGGGCACCATGCCGATCAATGAGCAGTTCAACGTGTTCGGCAAGCTGGGCGTGACCCGCAACCATGGCAGCGTCGGCGCCACGGGCGCCGCCGCGACCGCTAACCTGGGCGGCAGCGGTAACAAGACCGCGCTGTATGCGTCCGTTGGCGGCGAATATGCGCTGAACAAGAATGTGTCGCTGTCGGTCGAGTATGAGTACTATGGCAAGAACGAGATCGACCAGGGCCGCAAGAATGGCGCCCTGACCGCAGGTGTGCGCTACAACTTCTAAGCGCGCCCCCCAAAAAAACCCGTGTGCACACAGCGGCCAAGGCCGCCGGGTGCCACGGGGTTTTTTTGACAGTTAGGTCGTCAGTGGTTTGTAGCGGATGCGCTTAGGCTTGGCGCCTTCTTCACCCAGACGCTTCTTCTTGTCGGCTTCGTATTCCTGATAATTGCCGTCGAAGAAGGTGGCTTGCGAGTTGCCTTCAAACGCCAGGATGTGGGTCGCGATACGGTCCAGGAACCAGCGATCGTGCGAGATCACCATCACCGAGCCGGCGAATTCCAGCAGCGCATCTTCCAGCGCGCGCAGGGTTTCCACGTCCAGATCGTTTGACGGTTCGTCCAGCAGCAGGACGTTGCCGCCCTTGAGCAGCGTTTTGGCCAGGTGCAGACGGCCGCGCTCACCACCGGAGAGGTTGCCGACGATCTTTTGCTGGTCGCCGCCCTTGAAGTTGAAGCGGCCCAGGTAGGCGCGCGACGGCATTTCGAAGCGGCCCACGCTGAGCACGTCGGCGCCGCCGGAGACGTCTTCGAACACGGTCTTGGTATTGGCCAATGCGTCGCGGCTCTGGTCCACCAGCGAGATGCGGGCGGTCTGGCCGATCACCACTTCGCCGCTGTCCGGCTGGTCGATGCCGGCGATCATCTTGAACAGGGTCGACTTACCGGCGCCGTTCGGGCCGATGATGCCGACGATCGCGCCTGGCGGCACGGTAAACGACAGGTTGTCGATCAGCAGGCGCTCGCCGAAGGCTTTCGACACGTTCTTGAACTCGATCACTTCATTGCCCAGACGTTCGGCCACCGGGATGAAAATCTCCTGAGTTTCGTTGCGCTTCTGGTATTCGTGCTCGCTCATCTCGTTGAAGCGGGCCAGGCGGGCCTTGGACTTGGCCTGGCGTGCCTTCGGATTCTGGCGCGACCATTCCAATTCCTTTTGCAGCGCCTTCTGGCGCGCCGATTCGGTGGATTCTTCTTGCTTCAGGCGGGCCTGTTTCTGCTCCAGCCACGACGAGTAATTGCCTTTCCATGGAATGCCGCTACCGCGGTCCAGTTCCAGTATCCATTCGGCGGCGTTGTCCAGGAAGTAGCGATCGTGGGTGATGCCGACCACGGTGCCCGGGAAGCGCAGCAGGAATTGCTCCAGCCATTCGACCGATTCCGCATCCAGGTGGTTGGTCGGTTCGTCGAGCAGCAGCATGTCCGGCTTGGACAGTAGCAGCTTGCACAGCGCCACACGGCGCTTTTCGCCGCCGGACAGCACGCCGATCTTGGCATCCCATGGCGGCAGGCGCAGCGCGTCGGCGGCCATTTCCAGTTGCAGGTTCAAGTTGCCGCCGTCGGCGGAGGAGATGATCGCTTCCAGGCGCGCTTGCTCGGCGGCCAGCGCGTCGAAGTCGGCGTCTTCTTCGGCATAGGCGGCGTACACGGCGTCCAGCTTGGCTTGCGCCTCGAACGCTTCGCCCAGGCCGGATTCGACTTCCTGGCGCACGGTCTTGTCGGCATCGAGTTGCGGTTCCTGCGGCAGGTAGCCGATGTTCAGGCCCGGCATCGGCCGGGCTTCGCCCTGGATGTCGGTATCGATGCCGGCCATAATTTTGAGCAAGGTCGACTTACCGGAGCCGTTCAGGCCCAGCACGCCGATCTTTGCGCCTGGGAAGAAGGACAGCGAAATATCTTTCAGGATCTGGCGCTTGGGCGGGACAATTTTGCCCACGCGGTTCATGGTATAGACGTAATTTGCCATTGAAATCTCGGTGATAGGATGAAAATGCAGGGAAGGACGACAGGATACGATAAATCCCGCCGCGCCGACACTCTCGCTGGCTTATTTCGCACGCGCCAGCTGGCGCGACAACCACAGGCCCTCGATCACATACAGCGCCAGCGCGCTCCAGATCACGCCGAAACCGACCAGGCGCGGCAGCGTAAAGGCTTCATGGAAGAAGCACACGCCCAGCAGCATCTGCATGGTGGGCGACAGGTATTGCAGCAGGCCCAGCACCGACATCGGGATGCGGCGCGCGCCGGCCGCGAACAGCAGCAACGGAATCGCGGTGATCGGACCGGCCGCCGCCAGCAGCCAGCGGGTGCTGGCGTGCGCGGTGTTGAGGAAGGTATTCTGGCCATGCCAGCTCAGCCACAACACATACACCAGCGCGGCCGGGAACAGTAGCATGGTTTCCAGCGACAAGCCCTCCAGCGCCGCCAGCGCGGCGGTCTTGCGCAACAGGCCATAGGCGCCGAAAGTGCTGCCTAATATCAGGGCAATCCACGGCAACTGGCCGGCCTGCCAGGTCAGCCAGGCGACGCCGCAGGCCGCCAGGCTGATGGCCAGCCACTGGCCGCGGCGCAGTCTTTCCTGCAGCACCAGCAATCCCAGCAGCACATTGACCAGCGGATTGATGAAGTAACCCAGGCTGGCGTCGATCACATGGCCGTGGTTGACCGACCAGATGTAGACGAACCAGTTACCGGTCAGCAACAGGGCGCTGGCGACAAAGCTGGCCAGCACGCGCGGCTTGCGCAGTACCTCGGGCAGCCATTGCCATTGCCGGCGCGCGCTCAGCACGATGCACAGAAATAGCAGCGACCACAGCATGCGGTGCGCCAGGATCTCCATTGCCGGCACTTCGCCGATGGCGTGGAAGTACAAGGGGAACAGGCCCCAGCAGAAGAAGGATAGGGTGGCGTACAGGATACCGGTGTTCATGTGGGGGCGGCAGCAACAGAAAGTGGGCCATTATCGCCGATCTGGAGGGTTGCCGGCCGTTCTCACTCGCTTCCCGGCCGAGGCAGGCGTACACTGCGGGGATTGAAGCCAGAGCGGATTTCGCATGTCAAAATATCCTTGCAATTTGTTAAAACCTATTCTATTGTGCAATGCACCAAAACAACAACAGGTGCAATCTTGACCGCGCAACACAAGAAAAGCAGTCTGGCCGGCTTGACGCTGGCCGCTATCGGCATAGTCTATGGCGACATTGGTACCAGTCCCCTCTACACCCTCAAAACCGTTTTCTCTCCTGAACATGGCCTGGCGCTGACGCCGGACAATTTGCTGGGCATCATCTCGCTGATTTTCTGGGGCTTGACCGTCATCGTGTCGCTGAAATACGTGACCTTGGTGCTGCGCGCCGACAACCGCGGCGAGGGCGGCATCATGGCGCTGATGGCGCTGGCGCTGTCGTCGGTGAACAAGTCTTCCAAGCGCCACTACCAGCTGATGCTGTGTGGCGTGTTCGGCGCCGCGCTGTTCTACGGCGACAGCGTGATCACGCCGGCCATCTCGGTGCTGTCGGCGATCGAAGGCCTGGAAGTGGCCACGCCGGCGCTGAAATCGTATGTGGTGCCGCTGACCATCGCGGTGCTGGTGATACTGTATTCCTTCCAGCGGCACGGCACCGCCGGCATCGGCCGCTGGTTTGGCCCGATCATGGTGCTGTGGTTTGGCGCGCTGGCCGCCATGGGCCTGGTCAATATCATCCAGGCGCCGCAGGTGCTGGCCGCACTCAATCCGGTGTACGCCGTCAAGTTCATCGTCGCCAACCGCCTGATCGCCTTCATCGCGCTGGGCGCGGTAGTGCTGGCCTTCACCGGCGCCGAGGCGCTGTATGCCGACATGGGCCACTTCGGCAAGCGGCCGATCCGCTTTGCCTGGTTCCTGATCGTGTCGCCGGCGCTGGCGCTGAACTACCTGGGCCAGGGCGGCCTGCTGCTGGCGCATCCGGATGCGATTTCCAATCCCTTTTACCAGCAGCTGGGCGCGTGGAGCATCTACCCGCTGGTGGTGATGTCGACGCTGGCGACGGTGATCGCTTCGCAGGCGACCATTTCCGGCACCTTCTCGATGACCAAGCAAGCCATCGCGCTGGGCTTCCTGCCGCGCATGCGCGTGCTGCATACCTCGGCCAGCGAGATCGGCCAGATCTACATGCCGGTGGTGAACTGGCTGCAGCTGATCGTGGTGCTACTGGCGGTGATCGGCTTCGGTTCCTCTGACAACCTGGCGGCCGCTTACGGCATCGCGGTCACGGCCACCATGCTGGCCACCACCATCCTGACCTTCTTCGTGATCCGCTACCGCTGGAAGCTGAACCTGCTGCTGTGCTGGGCCGCCACCGGCTTCTTCCTGCTGATCGACATCACGTTCTTCTCGGCCAATGCGCTCAAGCTGTTCCACGGCGGCTGGTTCCCGCTGCTGCTCGGTTCCGTGCTGTTCATCGTGATGCTGACCTGGCGCGGCGGCCGCCAACTGGTGTTTGAAAACCTGCAGAAGCACGCCATTCCGCTGGAAGACTTCCTGGCCTCGCTGTTCGTGGCGCCGCCGACGCGCGTGCCGGGCACCGCCATCTTCCTGCGCGGCGAAAGCGACGGCGTGCCGCATGCGCTGCTGCACAACTTGTCGCACAACAAGGTGCTGCACGAGCGGGTGGTGTTCTTTACCGTGCATATCGTCGAGGAGCCATGGGTGGCGGAAGCCGACCAGGTGCAGATCATCGACCTGGGCCACCAGTGCTACCAAATGAATGTGAATTACGGCTTCAAGGACGAACCGGACATCCCGAAAGTGCTGGCGCTGTGCGAATGCCTGGGCCTGCCGTTCGAGATGATGGAGACCTCCTTCTTCATCGCCCGCCAGACCGTGATCTCGACGCCGGGCGCCGGCATGGCGCCATGGCGCGAGCACCTGTTCGTGGCCATGTCGCGCAACGCGCGCGGTGCGGCCGATTACTATCAGATTCCAACCAACCGGGTAATCGAATTGGGTACCCAGGTGGAAATTTGACACAAAAATAATGTAACTGAATGTAGTGCCCGGAGCGGAAAGGGCGTGGTCTGCTAAACTTCTGCTCCGATCGGCGCGCCGCTGCCGCGCGCGAGTACTTCGACCCCTACAACAAAGGCAATCATGAAATCGACGTTTCAATTTATCGCAGCCGTAGCCTGCGCGCTGGCCCTGACGGCTTGCGGCGGCGGCGGCAGCAAGACCGTGGATACCACGCCGGTGGTGGTGCAGCCAGCGTTCCAGTCCACCGACACCGTAGTCGGTACCGGCACGGTGGCCGCCAACGGCGACCTGCTGGTGGTGAACTATGTCGGCTACCTGTACGACGCGACCAAAACTGACTTGAAGGGCGCCAAGATCGACAGCTCGGTCGACCGCAACGTGCCGTTCCCGTTCACCTTGGGCGTGGGCCAGGTGCTTCCCGGCTGGGACCAGGGCCTGCCGGGCATGAAAGTGGGCGGCAAGCGCACGCTGGTGCTGCCGGCTTCGCTGGCCTATGGCGCCAATTCCAAGGATGCCGTGGCGGCCGTCGGTTCGAATACCTACGCCGCCATCCCGGCCAATTCGCCGCTGGTGTTCGACATTGAGCTGGTGAGCGTGACCACCGCCACCGTGCCGGTGGTGGTGCAGCCGCCAACCACGCTGGTGATCAAGGACACCCTGGTCGGCACCGGCGCGGCTGCCGCCGCTGGCAAGACCGTCACCGTGCACTACACCGGCTGGCTGTATGACGGCACCCGCGTCGACTTCAAGGGCTACCAGTTCGACACCAACCAGGCGCCCACTACGCCATTCTCGTTTGTCGTCGGCCAGGGTACGATTGCCGGCTTCGCCCAAGGCGTGACGGGCATGTTGGTGGGCGGCAAGCGCACCATCACCATCCCGCCTAGCCTGGGTTATGGCGCGGTGGCCAACGGTGCTATCCCGGCCAACTCGACCCTGATCTTCGATCTGGAACTGCTGAGCGTGAACTAAGCCGCCAGTCAGTCAGCAAAAAGGCGACCCACGGGTCGCCTTTTTTTATACCTGGGCGCGCAGCATGTCGATGTGTAGGATGCCGTCTTCGTCATACGGCGCGGTGATGGTCTTGAAACCAAAGCTTTGATAGAAGCGCTCCAGATGCTGCTGCGCGCCGATGCGGAAACCATGGCCGGGATGCAGCGCCTCGGCATGGCGTATGCCTTGCGCCAGCAACTGGCGGCCGATACCACTGCCGCGTCCAGCTTGCGTGGTCAGGACGCGGCCCAGCGACATCTGCGGGTATTTCAAGCCGGGCGGCAGGCAGCGCAGGTAGGCCACCAGCTGGCGCTGGCCGTCGCTCTGCTGCCATCCCAGCAGATGATGTGATTGCTGGTCGTAGCCGTCCAGGTCCGGGTACAGGCAAGCCTGCTCGAGGATGAACACCTGTTGCCGCTGGCGCAGCGCTTCATACCAGTCGTTGCGGGGGAGCTCGTCAAATGCCAGCCATTGCCAGTCGATCATGGGCGTCTCGTTCTATTGTCGGAACGCTGATTGTAAGGCAGCAGACGACGGCGTAGCAACGGCGGCGCCCGGCCTCCCGCAAGGGGAGACCGGGCGCGCGCAAGGGCGCTGACTTAGACGATGGTCAGGGTCACGTCGATGTTGCCGCGGGTGGCGTTCGAGTATGGGCAGACGATGTGGGCGGCGGCCACCAGTTTCTCGGCGCTAGCGCGGTCCAGGCCTGGCAAGGAGATCTTCAGTTCGACTTCGATGCCGAAACCGGTCGGTATCGGGCCGATGCCCACGGTGGCTTCGATCGATGCGTCAGCCGGTACGGCGATCTTGTCGCGGCCACCGACGAATTTCATCGCGCCGATGAAGCAGGCCGAGTAGCCGGCTGCAAACAGCTGCTCGGGATTGCTGCCGACCGCGCCGGCGCCGCCCAGTTCTTTCGGGGTGGTCAGCTTGACGTCCAGCACGCCGTCGGAGGAGATGGAACGGCCTTCACGGCCACCGGTGGTTTTGGCAGTTGCGCGGTACAGAACATTTTCGATCGACATGATGATTTCCTTTTCAGTGAGGGGACAACAGTGCGGGGTTAAATATAGCCAACTACTAAGTCGTGTACTATCTACCGTCAGGCATAACACTTTGCTACTTTACACCTAACCGTTTCGGACGTTTTGCTGTCAGCGCCGCGTCCATGTACACACTATAAATCGTGCGCTATTTAATAGCAAGCTATTTTTAAAAATATTTTGAAAGAAGCTTTGTAGGACAAAGATGACAAACTGCAATGTTCCTAGCCTACATAGGGAGGCAAGCCCCTCCTATACCGGGAAAGAGGTCTGAGCGATAAAGTTTCATCAACGAAGATCACTCTCAAAAGAAGGCCGCCATGCAAACCGCTCACGCTACCGTATCCACCGCTTCGCGCGGTCCCCGTGCGATCGGCGCCCTGTCCCAGACCGCCCTGCAGCCGATGACCAGCCTGATGGGCGCGCAGCAAAACGAATTGCTGCGCGCCCTGCCGCTGGAAGAGCTGACCGAACTGATCACCCAATTGGAACTGGTGCCGCTGGCCGTCGGCAAGCACCTGTTCGACTTTGGCGACCGCATCGACTACACCTACTTCCCGACCAACGCCATCATCTCGCTGCAATATGTGATGGAAGATGGCGCCACCACCGAGATCGGCGTCATCGGCCGCGAAGGCGTGGTTGGCGCGGCGCTGTTCCCGTCCGAGCGCGCCAACTGCTGCGCCGTGGTGCAGGGCGCCGGCTACGGCTACCGCCTGAAAACCGAGCTGCTGCGTGCCGCGTTCTACAACGGCGGCGCGCTGGCGTTGCAACTGATGCGCCACACCAGCGCCCTGTTCGCGCAGCTGGCGCAGACCGTGGCTGGCAGCCGCCACACCAATATCGAGCAGAAGCTGTGCCGCTGGCTGCTCGACCGGCTGGACCGCTCGACTGGCAGCGAGCTGAAAGTGACGCAGGAAATGATCGCCAACATGCTGGGCGTGCGACGCGAAAGCATCACGGCCGCTGCCGGCAAGCTGCAGGATGAGGGGATGATCGAATACCGTCGCGGCAAGGTGATCGTGCTGGACCGCGCCAGCCTGGAGCAGCGCGCCGGGGCCTGCTACCTGGCCGCCAAGGAACTGGCCAGCCAGTCGGTGGGGATGAACTAGGGCTTAGTGCAGCACGCGGTTGGCCGGCCGCGGATAGCGGCGGCGATGCGGATGGGCGTTGGTCTCGGCGGTAGCGGCGGTTTGGGCTTCGGCCAGATCCAGCTGGGCCTGGACCAGACGATGCCAAGCTTGCGCCCAGCGGGCGGCCAGTGCGGATTCCTCGCTGGTGCTGGCGCCGATGACGCGTTCCACGGCGAGTTTTTGCCGGCGCAGGGCATAGGTGGCTAAAGTCAGTTGCTTCATGATGAACTCGCGAAGTGGGCAGCAGCAATGGCTCTATTCTGCCCAAGCTGCCCCGCGCACAATGTGCGATACCGCACTTTGCAAGAATTCTCACAAATTTTTACAACGCATTTGTTCTTCTGCCGCCAGGCACGGATTATTTTTCGTCCGGATACCCTGGTGTATGAACGAACTTGAGCAGCGATAGCTGGCTGCCATGCCAAACATCAGACGAAATGCCCCGCTTGCTGGAGTCTTGGTTCGGCATCCCGAACAATACCAGGAGTGTGCTGTCTGCACGGAATTTGAGTGCTGCGTCACTGTGCCCAAAATCACCGCCTTCAAGTAGCGTCGGGTGGACGTTAATGGCTACGCTGCTGAGCCCCTCGGGCGGCTGAACTACTTTGCCCGAAATTGTATCGATGATTGTGATCTGAGTGCAGTCCGTGCCGCATCCGGATGCGGTGTTCAGGGCGTGGTGCCGGCCGGACTGTGGTTTGCGGCGCAGTGCGCGGATCCGGCGAGCTGCTCTCTGGTCGGTTGCACGGTGGCGCCGGGGTTGGAATTGAGCGAGTTCGAGATGGCCGCTACGCCAGCCCTGCTGGCCGCCTATCCACAGCACCGCGAGCTTATTCTGCGCAGGGGAAAGTGAGGGCTATAGCGCCGTCTCGTATCCTTCGAGCACATTCACCACGTTCACGCCCAGTTCTTTCACCGCATAGCCGCCTTCGAAGATGAACGCGGTCGGCACGCCCAGATAGGCCAGCCGCTCGCCCACGCGCAGGTAATCGGCGCTTTGCAGGCTGAAACTGCTCAGCGGGTCGCCGGCAAAGGTGTCCACCCCCAGCGATACCACCAGCGCATCCGGCGCAAAACTGCCCAGACGGATGCAGGCCGTTTCCAGCGCCGCGAACCAGGCCGTGCTCGAGGTCCCGGCCGGCAGCGGCAAATTCAGGTTGTAGCCCAGTCCCGCGCCCTCGCCTCTTTCATCGGCATGGCCCAGGTAGAACGGGTATTCGAAGCGCGGGTCGGCATGCAGGGAGACGAACAGCACATCGTCGCGGCCATAGAAGATGCTCTGCGTGCCGTTGCCATGGTGGTAGTCGAGATCGATGATGGCGACCCGCTTGGCGCCATCGTCGAGCATGTGCTGCGCCGCCAGCGCGGCGTTGTTGAGGAAGCAGTAGCCGCCGTAGAAATCGGCGCCGGCATGATGGCCCGGGGGCCGGGTCAGCACGAAGGCGCCGCGCTCGCCCAGGCGCAGCGCGTGCGCCGCGTTGACCGCGCAATCGGCGCCGGTCTTGGCCGCGGTCCAGGTACCGGCCGTCAGCGGCGTGCCGCTGTCCATCGAGTACAGACCCAGTTTGGCGCAGAAGTTTTCCGGCTCGATGTCGTCGCGCAGCGTGCGCACCGGCCAGACGGCGGGAAAGGCGTCCTTGCCGGCGTTGGCCGGATCGAGTGCCAGCCATTCGCTCCAGGCGTGGCGCAGGAAGTGCAGGTAGCGCGGGGTGTGGATGCGTTCCAGCGACATCAGCGGCACGCCGTGCGGCGTGACGATCTTGCCCAAGCCGCGCCGCCCCAGTTCGGCCAGCACGGTGTCGGCCCGTTCCGGTTTTTCGAAGCACGGCACCATCTCGCCGCGGAAGATTTCGAAGCGGCCCCGATGCTGGCCATGCAATTCATTGTAGAAGGTGAGCAAAGGGGCCTCTGGACGGGGAAAGGTCAGACTGCCAGTTTAATCGCAGTCCGGGTCCGAGTGGCACAAATTGCTGGCCCGGTAGGCCGCCACGTAATCGTCGAAGTTCGACTGCGGCGCCGCTTCCATGTCGGCCTGCTCGGCCAGCGAGGCCGTCGCCAGTGCGTCGAAATAGGCCGCTTCCTGCGCGCTCGGCGCATGGGAGCGGAAATAGGCAGCGTGTTTTTCGCTCTGCGTCAGGCCGAAGGCGGCAAACGATTTGCCGTTGGCGCGCAAGGCGGCCAGCACCTTGGCCGACGGCGTCAGGTCTGGATTGGCCAGCTTGGCCGCGGCCAGCGCCAGCGCGTCGGCATGGGCCTGGTCGCCGCGCTGGGCGTCCAGCAGCGCCGCCACCGGCGCGATGCGCGCCAGCAGTTGCGTGCCCCATGCCTGCAGCGTCAAGTCGCGTTCGCCATCGTTTAGCATCAAGCCCGGACGGCGGCCTTCCTTGACGGTCAGCGCGAAGTTTTCGGTGTAGCGCAAGCCTTGTTCGCTCGAGATGGCGTCGCTTTCCTCCAGTGCGCAAAACAGCAGGAAGGCGTCCAGGAAGCGGCCGGTGGCCACGCTGATGCCGACCGGCTCGAACGGGTCGACGTCCATGCAGCGTACTTCGATGTATTGCACGCCGCGCGCGCACAGCGCCTGGATCGGGCGCTCGGCGGTGCGGATCACGCGCTTCGGGCGGATGGTGGAGTAGTACTCGTTCTCGATCTGCAGCACGTTGGTGCTCAACTGGGTCCATTCGCCGGCGGCGTTCTTGGTGCCCAGTTTTGCGTATGGCTCGTAGGGCTGGTTGACGGCCTTGGTCAGCGCGGCCACGTAGCTGTCCAGGCAGTTTTCGTGCGGGCTCAGGCCCGATTGGGCATCGTTCTGGTAACCCAGGTCGCTCATGCGCAGGCTGGTCGCATAGGGCAGGTACAGGGTGTCCTCGGACAGCTGTTCCAGCTTGTGCGGACGGCCGCGCAGGAAGCTGGCGGCCAGTACCGGCGAGGCGCCGAACAAATACATCAGCAGCCAGCTGTAGCGGCGGAAGTTGCGGATGGTCGCCAGGTAGCGCTCCGATTGGTAAGCCATGGCCGACAGGCGCTTGGCGCCCGCTTCGGCTTCATGGTCGGCCAGTACCTTCCACAGGTCTTCGTTCAATGAGTAGTTGTAGTGGATGCCGGCGATGCATTGCATGGCCTTGCCGTAGCGCAGCGCCAGGCCGCGGCGGTACACGTGTTTCAGCATGCCCAGGTTGGACTGGCCGTACCAGGCGATTTCGATGTCTGCCTCGCCCGGCAACTGGCAGGGCATGGATTGGCTCCACAGCAGTTCGCTACCGAGCTTGCTGTAGGCGTAGCGGTGGATGCCGTCCAGCTTTTCCAGCGTGGTGGCGATGTCGCTTTCGGCCGGGGTGATGAACTCCAGCAGGGTTTCGGCGTAATCGGTGGTGATTTGCGGATGCGTCAGGGCGCTGCCCAGCGCCGCCGGATGCGGGGTCGCGGCCAGGTGGCCATTCGGTTCAACCCGCAGGGTTTCTCGCTCGATGCCGCGCAAGCCGCCCAGCACCGCGCGGTGTTCTGGCTTGGCCAGCAAGGCCAAACGGCGAGTCAGTAGATTGGACAATTTGACCTTCCTTTCAGTGCATCAAACAAAGAGGTGCGAGAGTAACCGAAAACAAGAAAACGCGTCGGCGCCGGCCCAAAAACCAGATCGCTTGATAGTTTAACAAAGAGTTGGAACGGGGGCAGAAAGGGGGCGGCAAGGGCCCGGCTCAGGCGAGCCGCGCGCCGGTCACGCGTTCGATGCCGGCCAAGTCGGTCCAGCTTTGTACTTCTGCATAAGATTGAGCAGCTAACAAGTCGCGCACTGCCGCGGCCTGGTCGTAGCCGTGCTCCATCAGCAGCCAGCCTTGCCGCTTCAGGTAGTGCGGCGCGCCAGCGACGATCTGGCGCAGCGCGGACAGGCCGTCGGCATGGTCGGTCAGCGCGCCGACCGGCTCGAAACGCAGGTCGCCTTCGGCCAGGTGGCGGTCGCCGTTGGCGATGTAGGGCGGGTTGGAGGCGATCACGTCAAAGCGTTCGCTGCCCAGCGCGGCGTACCAGTCGCTTTGCATGAAGGTGACGTTGACGCCGTTGGCGCTGGCGTTGCGGCGCGCCACGGCCAGCGCATCCGGGCTGACGTCGAGCGCGGTGACGGCGGCGTCGCGGCGGCTGTGCGCCACGGCGACGGCGATGGCGCCGCTGCCGGTGCCCATGTCGAGCGCCGTGCCGCCGGCGGGCAGGCGGTCCAGGGTCAGTTCGACCAGCAGTTCGGTGTCGGGACGGGGGATCAGTACCGCGCCGCTGACGGCAAACGGCAGGCCGAAAAATTCGCGCTCGCCGACGATGTAGGCGATCGGTTCACCGTCGAGGCGGCGCTGCACCAGCGCGCGCAGGCGCTGTGCTTCATCGGCGCTCAGCGCGTGTTCGGATTGGGTGATCAGGCTGACGCGGCTCAGCGTCAGCGCGTGGCACAGCAGGATGCGGTAGTCCAGCGGGTCCAGCAGCGATTGGCGCTGCAGGGCGGCCAGCGTGACGCCGGCCGCGATCTGCTCCGGCTGTGCGATTTTTTGCATGGGCTGAGCTTAACGGCGTACGCGGCGGCGGATCAGCAGCCAGGCCAGGGCCAGCGTGAACAGGCCAAACCACAGGAAGGACCACTGCGGAATCGACAGGCCCAACCACGGCGCCAGCGCATCTTCGCACAGGCCGTCGGCCTTGAACAGGAAGGGCAGATAGGTCGCGGTGGGGATTTTGTTCAGCGCCGTTTCCATCGGGTCGATGCCGCAGGACAGGCCGGGGTGGGCCAGTACCCACAGGTGTTTGCCGGCCACGCCCAAGCCCCCCAGGGCGGCCAGCAAGCCCAGGCCCGCGCCCAGCTTCGGCTTGCCGCTGAAGGCGCCGATCAGGCAGACGATGGCGATGGCCAGGAACAGGTAGCGCTGGATCACGCACAGCGGGCAGGGCAGCATGTCCAGGCTATGCTGCAGGTACAGGGCGACGCCGATCAGGCCGAGGCAGGCGATGGCGATGGTAATCAGCAGGGAACGCGATGGCATAGGGGCAGGTCGTGGAGGTTAATCGGCGAGCCATTCTCGCACAAAGTTGTCAGGCTAGCCTTAGCCGGATATTAAAGGCTTAGTCGCCCAGCGCGGCCAGCATTTCGGCCTGGTGTTCGGCAGCGAGCGCGTTGGTCAGCTCGGTCAGGTCGCCGTCCATGATGAAATCGAGCTTGTACAAGGTCAGGTTGATGCGGTGGTCGGTCATGCGGCCTTGCGGGTAGTTGTAGGTGCGGATGCGCTCACTGCGGTCGCCCGAACCGATCAGGCTTTTACGCGTGGCCGCTTCCTTCGATTGCTGCTCGCGCAGCTGCACGTCCTTGATGCGCGCCGCCAGCACCTTCATGGCCTGCGCCTTGTTCTTGTGCTGCGAGCGGTCGTCCTGGCATTCGACCACGATGCCGCTCGGCAGGTGGGTCAAGCGGACTGCGGAATCGGTCTTGTTAATGTGCTGTCCACCGGCGCCCGATGCGCGGAAGGTGTCGATGCGCAGGTCGGCCGGGTTGATGTTGACGTCTTCCACCTCATCGGCTTCCGGCATTACCGCCACTGTGCAGGCCGAGGTATGGATACGGCCCTGCGTCTCGGTGGCCGGCACGCGCTGCACGCGGTGGCCGCCCGATTCGAACTTCAGCTTGGAGTACACGCTGTTGCCGATCAGGCGCACGATCACTTCGCGGTAGCCGCCCAGGTCCGACGCCGATTCCGACACCACTTCCACCTGCCAGCGATTGCGCTCGGCGAAGCGGGTGTACATGCGCAGCAGATCGCCGGCAAACAAAGCCGATTCATCGCCACCGGTGCCGGCGCGGATTTCAAGGAAGATGTTGCGCTCGTCGTTGGCATCCTTCGGCAGCAGCATTTTCTGCAGTTCCAGTTCCAACTGCGCCATGCGCGCCTTGGCCGCGTCCACTTCCTCCTGCGCGAATTCCTTCATGTCCGGATCGGACAGCATTTCCTGCGCGGTGGCGATGTCGCCGGTGGCGCTCTGGTAATCGTGGTACAGCGCCACCAGGGGACCCAGTTCGGCGTGCTCGCGGCTCATCTTGCGGTAGCTGTCCATGTTGGCGGTGGCGCCTTCGGACATCAGCAGTTCATTCAGTTCGACCAAACGGTTGGCGAGTTGGTCCAGCTTGGCCAGCATTGATGGTTTCATAGTGTATTCGGTAAAGGTCTATCGGGGAGGGCGCCGCCACGGATGGCGGCATCGCCGGGCGGCGATGGCAGTGCGGGATCGGCGCCGCTAACGGCGGCCGCGGAACAGCTGCGGCAGCAGCGTGGCGAGATGGGCGCGCTCGTCGCCCTGGGCACGGTGCAGCGCCTGCTGCGGGCCGTGCATGAATTTCGCGGTCAGGCCCTTGGACAGGGCTTCCAGCACGGCGTCGATGTCTTCGCCCTTGGCTAGCATCTTGCGGGCGCGTTCCAGTTCCATCTGGCGCAGTGCCTCGCCGTTTTCGTGCAGGCTCTGTATCACCGGCACCACGGCGCGGTCGTCGACCCAGTGCATGAAGGATTGCACGCGGTTTTCAATGATGGCTTCGGCCTGCGCCACGGCAGCCTGGCGGTTTTCCAGGCCGGTCTGCACCACCTTGCCCAGGTCGTCCACCGTATACAGGAACACGTCGTTCAGGCGCGCCACTTCCGGCTCGATATCGCGCGGCACCGCCAGGTCGACTATGAACATGGGCTTGTGGCGGCGTGCCTTGATGGCGCGCTCCACCAGACCGAGGCCGATCAGCGGCAAGGTCGACGCAGTGCAGGAGATGACGATGTCGTACTGGTGCAGCTGGTCCGCCAGTTCGGCCAGGCGGATCGCCTTGCCGTTGAAGCGGTGCGCCAGCACTTCGCCGCGCTCCATGGTGCGGTTGGCGATGGTGATGCTTTTCGGGTTCTGCGCCGCAAAGTGGGTGGCGCACAGCTCGATCATTTCGCCGGCGCCGATGAACAGCACGTTCTGCTCGGTGATCTTGTCAAAGATGCGCTGCGACAGACGCACGGCGGCGGCGGCCATCGACACGCTGTGCGCGCCGATCTCGGTGGTGCTGCGCACTTCCTTGGCAACCGAGAAGCTGCGCTGGAACAGCTGGTGCAGATAGGTGCCCAGGCCGCCCGCTGCATCGGCGGTGCGGATCGCGTCCTTGATCTGGCCCAGGATCTGGGTCTCGCCCAGCACCATCGAGTCCAACCCGGAGGCGACACGGAAGGTGTGGCGCACGGCCTCGTGCTGGGGCAGCATGTACAGGTGAGGGCGCAGCTCGGCATAATTGAGCTGGTGGAAATCGGCCAGGAAGTGGGCGCCTGCATCGAGCGGATTGGGCACATGGCTGGCCGCATACAACTCGGTGCGGTTGCAGGTCGACAAGATGGCCGCTTCGTCGCCGCCGTCCGGGGCGATGCGTTCGAACCAGCCGCGCGCCGCCATCACCGCCTGACCCAGCTGCTCAGGCGCGAACGCCAGCTGCTCGCGGAGCGAGACGGGCGCAGTGGTGTGGTTGAGGCCGACGGCAAGCAGTTGCATTTCGGTGCGGGGGCGGTAATCGTTAGGCCTCATTATAGCGTGTTGTGCCCGTATCCTGCCCGAGACTTGCCTAAAGCATTAGCAGTGGCCCTGGATAAGGGCTAGCTGCTTCAGGCGCCTAATTTTTCCAGGCGGTAACCATAACTATACACCGGCACCAGCCGGAAACCGTTTTCTGGCTTAAGCTGCAATTTGTTGCGCACGCGGGACACGTGGGTGTCCATGGTGCGCGAGGGGACTGCCGTTTCCCGTATCCACACCGCCTCGTGAATGTAGGCGCGCGATAGCGGCCTGCCAATGTTGCGGAAAAATAACAACGCCAGGTAAAACTCTTTGTGCGTCACGTCCAGGACAATGCCATCCATCAGCAAGCGGCCGGGACGGGTCTCGAAAACATATTGGCCGAATTGCAGTTGCTCGGCGCCGTTTTGCGCCGGGTAGGCGCGGCGCAACAGGGCTTGTACACGGGCAACCATTTCGTTGCGGCGCAGGGGTTTGATCATATAGTCGTCGGCGCCGGCTGCCAGGCCGGCAACGATATCGTCCTCGCCGGAACTGGTGGTCAGGAACAGCACCGGCGCGTTTTCCGGCAAGCGTTCGCGGGCGCGGCGCAGCACTTCGGCGGCGCCCAGGTCGACCACCTGCCAATCGAGGATCAGCATGTCGTAGCTGTCCTTGCGCAGCTGGGCAAGCAAGTCTCTACTGGTCTGGAAGCTGTGGCAGGCGTGGCCGGCTGAACTGAGAACCTGGCAGATCAAATCGGCCTGGCTGCGGTCATTATCAAGTACGGCGATTCTCATGATATGGACACAAGGTTGGGCGTCAGGCAGCCGCGGAGGGCTGCTCACTGGCAAATGTTAAGGAATAGTCACTTTGAATATAACAGAGATTTACAAAAATAAGTTAGTAAAAATACTAAATATTTTTCTAGGGACACAATTCCTGTCGTGGACGGAAGCACAGTTTTTGATGTGGACGCCCCTGACGCCATTACACGGTACACTGGATAAACGCTGAATTCAATCAGCTAGTTGAGATCAAGCAAGAATTTCTCTATGCCGGGGAGGATGCTCATGGGCAGCAAAAAAGACACACATTGGACGCTGATTCCCGCGTCGCAGCGTGACATCGAGGCGGTGCGGGAACGCTGCCGGCAGCTGGTGCGGCGCCGCGCGATGATCTCGGCCGGCGTGTCGGCGGTGCCGATCCCGGGCGTGGACGTAGTGTCGGACCTGCACCTGTTTGCGCTGTTGATCGATGACATCAACCACGCCTTCGGCCTGACGGCGCAGCAGATCGAGCGGCTGCAACCGCAATTCAAGCTGATCGCCTATGAGGCGGCGCTGGGGGCCGGCGGCATGCTGGTGGGCAAGCTGGTGACGCGGGAAGTGCTGACGCAGTTGCTGAAACGCACCGGCATGAAGTCGCTGGCGCGCCAGGCCGGCAAGCTGGTGCCGGTGGCCGGGCAGCTGGCCTCGGCAGCGATCGGGTTCGCGCTGTTCCGCCAGTTTGGCTACCAGCACGTCGAGGCGTGCGCCGTCGTGGCGCAGGAATTGCTGACGGCCGGTGCCAACTAAAACGTGCTCGGTCGCCGAGGTAAATGGGCGAGCGAGCAGGTGCTTGACGCTGGCCGCTCAGGCGTCCGGCAGCACCACGTTTACGTCCAGCACTTCCAGGTTGCCCTGGCGGTCCAAGGAAATCTTGATGTCGTCGGCGTTGACCTTGGTGTACTTGGAAATGACCTCGATCAATTCCTTGTGCAGCGCCGGCAGGAAGTCCGGGCCGGCGCGGCCGTTGCGCTCGCGGGCGATGATGATCTGCAGCCGCTCCTTGGCCGCGGTGGCGGTCTTCGGTTTAGGCGGGAACAGGAAGGAAAGCAGGGCCATGTTTACTTGCTCCCAAAGATGCGCTGCAGCAGGCCGGGCTTTTCGTAGGTGGTAAAGCGCAGCGGCAGTTCCTGGCCGAGGAAGCGCGATACCACATCCTCATACGCCTCCGCCACGTCGGTGCCCTTGAAGTGTATCGCCGGGTTGCCCTGGTTCGAGGCGTGCAACACCGATTCGGATTCCGGAATGATGCCGATCAGCGGAATGCGCAGGATTTCCTGCACGTCCTCGTGTGACAGCATTTCGTCCGCTTCCACCCGTTTGGGCGAGTAGCGGGTGATCAGCAGGTGTTCCTTGACCGGTTCGCCGCCGGTCTGGGCGCGGCGCGACTTGGCCTGGATGATGCCCAGGATGCGGTCGGAGTCACGCACCGACGACACTTCCGGGTTGGTGACGATGATCGCTTCGTCGGCAAAGGTCAGTGCCATCAGCGCGCCGTGTTCGATACCGGCCGGCGAATCGCAGATGATGTATTCGAAACCCATGTTGATCAGCTCGTGCAGCACTTGCTCCACGCCGTCTTCGGACAGCGCATCCTTGTCGCGCGTTTGCGACGCCGGCAAGATGAACAGGTTGTCGCAGTGCTTGTCCTTGATCAGGGCCTGGGTCAGCGAAGCTTCCTTGTTGATGACGTTGATCAGGTCGTACACCACGCGGCGTTCGCAGCCCATGATCAGATCGAGATTGCGCAGGCCGACGTCGAAGTCGATCACCGCGGTCTTGTGACCGCGCATGGCCAGGCCGGTGGAGAAGCTGGCGCTGGAAGTCGTCTTACCGACACCGCCCTTGCCGGACGTTACAACAATAATTCTTGCCACAAATAATCCTTTTCAGTGTGCTGAAACGTGAGTCGTGTTCAGGCGCGGGTTGCGGAATTGACAGATAGTATATCGATTCGGTCGCCAACCAAACGAATTTGCGCCGGCTTGCGTGCGAATTCGGCCGGGAAACCGTCTTCAAATGTGCGGTAAACACCGGCAATCGACACTAACTCCGGCGACAGGTCCAGGGCGAAAATGCGTGCCTCGGCGTTGCCCGAGGCGCCGGCCAGCGCGCGCCCGTTCAGCGTGTTGTACACGTGAATGCTGCCGTCAGCGATGATTTCGGCGCCGTTGTTGACCACCGCGGTGACGATCAGGTCGCAGCCGCGTGCGTAAATGCGCTGGCCGGCGCGCACCGGGGTGTCGATGATCATGATACCGGGGCTGACCACGGCGGTAGCCACCTCAGCGACGGCTGGCGGGGCCGGGTTTTTCACGGCGAGCGGGGCGGGCGCGGGTGCCGGTTCAGCCTGCGGCTTGCTGGCGCTGGCAGTTTCCAAGCTCAGGCCGTGGGCGGCGATCTGGGCGGCCATTTCCGGCGGCGCATTGCGCACGGCAACCGGGTTCAGGCGGTATTTTTTCAGCAGGCTGATGATGCCGGCCCAGTCGATGGGCTCGCTGCCGGCAGGCAGGGCGGCGACGTCGATTACGGCCAGGTCATCCTCGAAAAAGTCAGTGCTGCCGCCGGTCATTTCCTTGAGCGCCGCGTCGAGAGCGATGCGGTCCGCGGTGGACAGGATGGCGGAGACGGCGACAACGGTGGAAATCTTGATTTCTATGGGCTTTTGAAACAGGCTCTTGGACATGGGCGACAGTGGTAAGGGTTGCACCCAGCGCGCATGCGCAGGCCCGTGCATTTTACTGTCAAAAGCGGGGAATGGGGAGGGATGGCGTGTCGGGTCGCCAGCATTTATGCGGTTCGCGGCGCCACGCACAGGGTTGCGCCCTAGGGGCTGACCCTCAATTGATGGGTTGCGCGGCAAACCTCGTCTTTCAAGGTGGGGTCAAGAGCGCGGACGGCAAAGCCGTCCTTGCCTTTGACTCTAGTGCGCAGTCTGCTGTTGTTCGATGTACTGGCGGATAACTGCGATGGGTGCTCCACCGCAACTGCCGGCAAAGTAGCTGGGCGACCAAAGCGCGC
>FSZM01000079.1_pt1 | contig 69843 bp, 59 predicted proteins | sample 1638831 | NCBI WGS metagenome assembly FSZM01 (sample SAMEA3914813, study PRJEB12502) | metagenome | biome: forest; material: soil | place: Canada | collected 2011-07-07 | depth 0.3 m
GCGCTGACGCTGGCAACTGGTTCGATGCGGTCAATGAAGCATATTCAACCGTGACCTGTTCTGTGTGCGGTGCACGCAGCGGCCCTAGCGGGCTGAAAGCGTTGCGAATAAGGGAATGGACTGGTCCCGATTGTGGCGCGAAACATCATCGCGACGTCAACTCGGCCAGGAACATTGCCGCGGCGGGACGTCGCCGCCCAGCAGTGGGAATCCCCGTCCTTGCCGCGCAAGCGGTAGCCATAGGCTGAGGGCGAGGAAGACGTCAATGACCGTCTGCGAGCCAAGTTGGATAGTCGACATAGCCGAGCTCAGTGCCACCATAGAAGCTCTTTGGATCGGCGGCATTCAGCGGTCCACCGTACTGCAGGCGCTTTGGTAAATCCGGATTGGCAAGAAACAGTCGGCCATATGCTACGGCGTCGGCACGATTGTTGGAGACGGAGAGTTCGCCTCGTGCGGCGTCGTATCCCCCATTCACAACGTAGACACCATTCCACGCAGCGCGCAGATGTTTGAACAGGTCAGTCAAGCGCTCGTTCGCAGGCGCGTCGCCGGGCGCAGCTTCCACGACGTGAAGGTAGCCCAGACGCAGATCATTGAGAACATCGACGACGTGGGAAAATGTGTGCTCTGGGTTCTCATCGCCCATGTCGTTGAAGGTGCCGAAGGGGGAAATGCGCACGCCAACCCGGGTCGATTCCCAGACACCGAGCACAGCTTCGACGACTTCACGGAGAAATCTAAGCCTGTTGGTAACAATACCGCCGTAGTCATCGGTGCGAATGTTCGACTTTGTTTGAAGAAATTGATCTATTAGGTAGCCGTTGGCGGCATGAATCTCGACCCCATCAAAGCCTGCCACTTTGGCATTGGCCGATGCCTGGCGGAAGTCCTCGATAGTCTGGCGAATATCTGCGAGTGTCATTGCAGTCGGCTCGGAAACATCCACAAAGCCCGTCGCAATGACGGTCTGGCTCTTGGCCGTAATCGGCGACGGGGCCAATGGCGATGCATTTGCTGGAAGCAGGCTGTTATGGGAGATTCGGCCCACATGCCAGAGCTGAAGAAAGATGCGCCCGCCTGATCGGTGTACTTCATCGACGACCGACTTCCAGCCGGCAATCTGCTGCTCCGAATGTATGCCCGGGGTGTTGACATAGCCCTTTCCCATGGGCGAGATTTGCGTTGCCTCTGTGATAATCAGCCCGGCCGATGCCCGCTGGCTGTAGTACGTGGACGCCCACCGGCCCGGCACCCCACTGGGCATCGCGCGATTTCGGGTCAAGGGGGCCATGAAGACGCGGTTTGTCAGTTGCAGATTGCCCAAAGTTATAGGGTCGTAGAGGGATTTCATTTATGCTGCCTCGCGAAGTAAAGTGTTGAATTGACGAAAAAGGCGCAGCAAGTACTGGTGGATCGTGGGACAAATTACTGCTGCCGTTCCCGCGCCTAGGGCTAATGTCATGCCGTGAAGTCCGGCTCGACTGCGTTGTTGATCGCCACAAGCAAGAGTCCCATCCGCTTGGCCGTCTCGGGCTACAAGGTCGTGCCGTGGAGTCGTTCGACACGCCTCGCTGACTCGATAACGCCGCCTGCAGCGGCAAATGCCGTCGCTGTTGCGCCACTAATCGGCCGGCGGGGCGCAGACCGTATAGAGGGCGGCCATGCTGGCAGCAAGCAGTCGCATGGAAACGCCCGGCGCAAGACCTTTTGCATCTGCAGTGCTCGCTTGCCGGGAGTGAACTGGATTCGTGCTTTGCATGGCGCTCGCCATGCCTGGTCAAGTCAATCGAGCTTCGGGGCAGCCGGAAAGTCCAGCGGAATCTTCGTAGTCGAGTGCAGGTAGTTGGTCACTATCTTGTCGGCGATGGCGACGATGGTGTCCACCAAGTTTTCCTTCGTCCAGCCTGCGGCAAAGAATGACTGAAGCAACGCTTGATCAACGTGACCGCGGCTTTGCGCTATGCCTTGGGTCAGGCGAGCGAGCGCGTCGAGCTTGGCATCGAAGCTGGCGCGGCCATGGCGAATTTCCATGACTTGCGCATCGGTGAAGCCACTCATCTTTCCGACCATGGTGTGCGCGGCCAGGCAATACTCGCATTCGTTTACCTGGCTTACCACGAGGTTGACAAGCTCGCGGGTCTTGCCTGAGATGCTGCTCTTGGCGTCTTGCAATGTCATGTAGGTAGCGAGAGCCGTCTCTGAATGGGCCAGCGTGGCGAACAGGTTGGGGACCGTGCCGAAGCGTTTTTTGATGCCGTCAAAATTGGCTTGGTTGGCTGGGCTGACTTCTTCGCGGGTGGGAACGTTGATGGTGCTCATGATGATTTCCTTTGGGTGGTTGAAAAACGGGGGGGATTTGCCGTGAGCTCACTGCGCGGTGTAGCCACCATCGACTGCGATGGACTGGCCGCTGCCCGGCCGATTCCAGTCAGAGCCACGGTGATCAGGACAGTGGATGGGTTCTTGGCTGCTCCCGGTTGGTGGATCGATGGCGCTACTTTGACTGATTCCATATGGTTGGTATAGACTGGTTTTGGTGATATAAATTAGTAGTAAATGGAATATATGGGGCGGGCGTGGACAAGCTTTCTGCAATGCGCACTTTTGTCAGAGTGGTCGAGTCGGGCAGCTTTTCTGCTGTGGCGGACGAGTTGCGGGCCACCCAAAGCGCGGTCAGCAAGCAGGTGGCCGCCTTGGAGAGGGCGTTGGGGGCAAAGCTGCTGGTCAGAACGACGCGCTCTCTTGCCTTGACCGAAGAGGGCGAGCGGTATTTCGAGCAGGCCCGCAGGTTGGTCGCCGAAATTGAGGAGGCCGAGTCGGGCCTGATCAAAGGAGAAGGGCAACTGCGCGGCTGGATTCGGGTGGCTGCCTCGGTGGGCTTTGGCCGTTTGAAGTTGATGCCGTTGGTGAAGTCATTTATGGCGGCGCACCCCGATGTCAAAATCGACCTGCGGCTGCACGATGGATTCATCGACTTGGTTGAGCAGGGGATTGATGTTTCGGTACGGATAGGCAACCTGCTCGACAGCGGACTGATCGCACGGCGCATAGGCACCTCGCATCGCATGCTGCTTGCCCACCGAGACTACTTGCGATCCCTTCCCCAGGGCGTTGGCCCTCCGGTCAATCCGGAAGACCTGCAAGCACACGACTGCATCGTGTACACAGGGCTGTCCAACAGCAATTTGTGGACCTTCACGGCAGGAGCCGGTGCGTCGGAGACGAAGGGAACCATCAAGAGCATTCGGGTTGAGGGACATATTCAGACCAACAGCAGCGAGGTACAACGCTCAGCCGTGGTAACTGGAATGGGTATAGGCTATGCACCCGCTTGGCTATTTGACGTTGAGTTGGCAAGCGGAGAAGTTGTCCGGCTCATGCCAGACTGGGAGTTACCCCAATCGCCAATTCATCTTGTGAGCCCACCCGAACGCAAGCATTCCGCCAAGGTTAGGGCGTTTGTAGAGCACATATCTGCGGCGTTGACTTGAGTTGAGAGTCGCAGACCTTTAGCTATGGATATCGCCCCCTACATCAAGCTGCTGTGACCGACGTTGTCGGCGCTGACGGGCGAGCCGCCGGCCGCACTTCCGCATGAGCCGTGCCTGTCGCGCCTGCCGGCCCATGGCTGCGGGAGATGGGGTGGGGGTGGGGGCTTGCGAGTGCAGGTGCTGCTACTACTGCTGCTGCTGTTTGCCAGTTGGGCGAAGGTGGCGGAGCTTGCGACTTGGGCGGACCGGTTCGGGGCGCTTCTTTTTGCTGGCTAGCGGACGCATGCGGCCGCTTTCCAGATGCCGCGGAAAATGGACCGGGTGATAGCGATGGGGGCGTTGCGCATCGCATCGCACAAGTGAGCGTGGGCTGCCAGGTGGCCCCGGTCGTGTTCAGGGCAGTGCGCGCGGTCCCGGGCGCCGCAGTTCGGCGACCGGTTCTGCAAGCGCTGCGGGCTTCAATCCCCGGGGGCCAGCTGCAAGATCGCCTTGGTCGATTGCGGGTCGATGGGCGCGGAAGTGTGTTCGTGGAAGACTTTCCAGCGGTGGCCGCTGCGCCGCAGGCCCATCGTGATGCGGTTGCTCATGGCGCGGCGGCGCTCGCCTTCGGCGGAGACGGCGGTAAAGGTCAGCATCGCGTGGCCGAGCACCAGTTCGCCGGCTTGCGCCGTATGGACTTCGTCCGCCGTGACCACCACCGTTTCCGCGCCCAGCGACGCAAACCAGTTGCCGATCACCGCGCGCCAGGCGTCGATGCCATTCAGCGTCCAACTGCCCCACATGTCGAACACTTGTACCTCATCATCGTATAGCGCCGTGAAGGCGGCGACGTCCTTGGCCAGCACGGCGGCCTGGTACTGGTCCAGCAGGTGCTCGAATGGGGCGGTATCTTTCATGATGGGCTCCGCAGGCTTGGTCTAGCAATGAGAGTAATGGCGGACCCGCCGCTTGTCAAAGGCCGCTAGCCGCTAGCTGCTAGCCGTGAGCGGCAGGCGCGCCGGCGCCGCGCCATGCCGGCGGCCCGTCCCGGCCCGGCGCCCCGGGCCGCCACTGCCCCAGGCTGCAAGAGCTGGGCTTGCCCCTTCGATACTGCGCAGTGCCGCTGGGGTGGCCGCTCCACCGTGCCGGCGTCAGCCAGGACTGGGCTTCAGGACTGGGCTTCAGAGCTGGGCTTCAAACCTGGGCTTCAGAACTGGGCTTCAAACCTGGGCTTCTAAACAGCGTGATGCAAATCGCCTGCTGCGATGAGTATCGTGCCTGCGCCGGTGAGCCCCTGAACGGCCCGGGCGGTGATCGGCCGCCAGCAGCGTTCAGGGGCCGACCGGCGCCACCCCGACCACGCTGGCGTCGGTCACGCCGATCAGGATGAAGCCGTCGCCGGAAATGACCATCTGGCGTGGCAGCAACTGCTGGCCGCTGGCGGCAAACTTGATCTGCTTGATCAGGCTGCCGGTATTGCTGTAGACCCAGACGTCGGCCGGGCTGGTCTTGCCGGCCACGCCGCAATAGACGCGGCCGTCGCTACCGACTTCGACGTTGTTGGGGGCGACGTCGCCGGTGGGCAGGTAATACAGGCTGCCCAGGTCGGCCGGGTTCAGCGCGCTGCACAGCTGCGGCGTGCTGCTGGCGGTATAGACCTTGCTGCCGTCCGGGCTGACGGCGAGGTCCTGGCCCAGCGTACCGTTGCCGGCATGCGAGGCGGGCGTCAGCTTGGCGGCAAACAGCGTGCCGCCGCCCAGCGCTGCGTAGTCGGTGCTGAGGGTGGTCAGCTGTACCGTGCTGCTGCCCTCGCTCTGCTGGACCAGCCGCTTGCCGTCGCCCTGGACGTCGAAGCTGCCGCCCGCCAGGGCGAGGTTGGCCAGCCGCGCGCCGCTGCTGGCCAGGTAGCTGCTGCCGTCGCTCAGCACCACGATTTCCACGCCGTTGGGGCGGATCACGCGCAGCCGGGTGGACGTGCTGGCGCTGGCCGGCAAGGCCCATTGCGAGCTGATGCTGCGGGCCTTCAGGTCGAAGCCGGTCAGCTTATGGTTGTTGAGGTCGATCACGTACAGGTGGTCGCTGTTCGGGCTGACCGCCATGTCGCCCAGGCTGGCCGACACGCCGGTCAGCGTGGCCTGCTTCTGGTTGTTGTAGACGTTGTAGGCGTCGATGAAGGCGCCGCCATTGTGGGCATAGACCAGCGGCCGCACCGGGTCGGCCACGATGGTGGTGTAGGGTAGCGGCAGGGTGCTGTTGCTCAGCGGCGAAACCGTGCCTTTCCAGAAGCCGACCCGTATCACTTCCGGCGGTGCGACGTCGGCATCGGCCGGGGTGAGGGTGACGTTGGCGCTGTTGTAGGAATCGGCCGCCAGCGAGGTCGGGTCGGCGGTCACGCTGAGGGTGCCGGCGGTGATGGCCACGCTCAGCCAGGCTTGGTCGGAGGCGGCGCTCCAGCCGGCGCTGCCGCCGTAGTTGTCGCTGACCGTGACCGTGCGGGTAACGCGCGACCAGCCGGGCGAGCCGCTCAGCGCGATGCCGGTTTCGGACGGGATCAGCCGGTGCTGGTCCTTGTTGATGGTCAGCGTGACCGAGGCTGGGACGAAGTCGCCATTGACGCTGGCCACCAGGCCCACCAGCTGGCTGGCACTGCCGATCGAGGCCGAGGCCGGCACCGGCGTGAAGGTGATGCTGCTGGGCGCGGCGCTGACCGTGCCGCTGATGCTGCTGGGCGTGACCCAGGCTGGCGGCGTGGTCATATTCCATGGCCACAGATTGCTCGCGGTGTTCAGGCTGAGCGCCACGGTTTGCGGGCTGAAGTCGCGGCCGTAGCTGCCACCCAGCGTCAGCGTCGGCGACGACACCTGCATGGTGGCCTTGACCAGCGTCAGCGCGACCGGCAGCGCACGCGACACGATGCCGGGCGCGCTGAAGGTCAGGGCGCCGTTGTAGCTGCCGCTGTGCAGCGAGCTGGCGGCCGGGTTGATGCTCAAGATGGTCGAGGCCGGCGTCGGGCCGCTGGTCGGCGTGGCGCTGAGCCAGGCGGCATTGCTGCTGGCGCTCCAGCTGGCGACGCCGCCGTTGTCCAGGCCGAAGGACAGCAGCTGGCTGGGAATCGGCGCGCCATTGATGGCATTGAAGCTGGCGCCGTTGCTGTCGAACTGGAAGCCGACCGGCAGCACCGTCAGCGCCACCGGCAGCACCGCACTCTGGCCGTCGCTGGCCTTGACGGTGACGCTGCTGTGGTACTGGCCTAGCGCCAGCCCGGCGGCGTTGTAGCCGACCGCCAGCGTGCCGTCGCCGCTGCCGCTGGCCGGCGTCACGCTGACCCAGTTGTCGGCCGCGGCGGCAGTCCAGCTACGCCCGGCGCTGTTGATGGTGACGGTGGTGGCGGCCGGCGCGGCGCCGCCCAGGTGCATGGTGGCGCTCAGCGGCATGGCGCTGCTGGCGCTGAACGGGGCCAGGCCGCCCGGCGTGATCGTCAGTGCATATGGCAGCAGCATCGGCGAGCCGGGGTATTGGCTGGCGCAGCCGCTGTCGCGGCACAGCTTGATGGTGAAATTGCCGGTATAACTACCGGCCGCCAGCGTGGGCGCGGTGGGCAGCTCGGCATGGTATTGCACGGCGGAGTCTTGCACCAGCTTGGCCGTCGGCAGCAGCACGCCCTGGTCGTCGACGATCAGGGCGAACACCTTGCCGTCGAAATCGGCGGGACGGTTGACGCTGGCGCTCACTGTCAGGGCGCCGGATGTGCCGGCCGGGATGCTGGCCGTGATGGTGGCGGGGGTAAAGGTCAGGGCCGGGCCGCTTGCCGGTGGCGCCGTGGTGCCGCCGCCGGTTCCACCGCCGCCACAGGCGCTGAGCAATACGGCAATCAGCAGGGCGGGGGCGAGGGCGGGCCGGAATCTCAGCATGGCTATATCCTTGGGTGGGGCGCAACACGCCCGGAACTTGAATTGTTGCATAAATGCAACTTTGCGTCAAGCAAGCTTGCCCCGCTCGGCAGCTATTCCTGCGCGCAGCATGGTCAGAATACCATCGGAAACGCCGCCCGTGGAGGGGGGCATCGCCCGCCAGGGCGATGCGACAGCGAGGGCGATGCGACGGCCGGGCCTGCCCTGAATTGGGCGGCCAGCGCCTATTGCTTCATCGAGGGCCGTGCCTCGTAAGCCTTGATGCGGTCCAGCTTGGCGGCATACAGGTCGTGATCGCCGCGGGTAGTGCTGTTTTCCAGGGCCAGCTTCATGTGCTTGTCGGCGTCCTTCAGGTCGCCCAGCTTGAACGAAGCCACCGCCAGCCAGAAGTGGAATTCATGGTAGTCGGGCGAGCGGTCCAGTTCGCGCAGGAACAGGTTGCGCGCCTTGACAAAATCGCCTTGCTTCATCGCTTCCTGGCCCTGGTTGAAGAAGTAGAACGGCGGATAGGGTTCCAGCCGCGCCAGCTGGTCGCGCAGCGATTGCGCCTCGGCCGGGCGGTGCAGGTCCTGCAGCGTCTGCGCCAGGTTGTACAGGAAGATGGTGTTGGTGGCGTCGACTTCATGCGCATAGCGCAGCACCTGCTCGGCGGCGGCCGGGTCGCCGTGGTGCTGGTAGATCACTCCCAGCGTGTTGTAGGAGTTGAGGAATTCCGGATCGGACAAAATGGCCTTGCGCGCCCACCAGTAGGCATCGTCCAGCTTGTCCTGCACCAGCAGTTCGGCGGCGCGGTTGTTCATATACATGGCGACCACGGTTTTTTCTTCCAGCGGCTGGGCTCTCATGCGCGCCTGCTCGGGAATGGGAATGAAGTCCACCGTCATGAAGGTGTTGGCGTTGAAGCCTTTATTGACTTGCATCTTTTGCGTGCCCAGCATCAGGTTGACGTGGCCGCTGGAGAAGTACAGGCTGCCGCTGCGGCTCCACGCATCTTCCATGGTGATGCGCTGGTATTGCACCTGCAGACCCAGTTCACGCGCCAGTGCGGCGGTCATGATCACCAGCGACAGGCAGTTGCCGGTGCGGGCGTTGAAGGCTTGCTCGGCATTGCGGGTCATGGCCGAATCGTATTCCAGCTTCAGCTTGTCCTTGCGGTACAGCGCGTCGAACAGCGCCTGGCGCAGGTCCTTGCCGCGCTGGTGGATGACTTCTTCCTGCAGGTAGCGGCGCATCTCTGGCGTGACGCTGAAGATGTGCTCACCGGTGACCGGTTCGGAGGCGCGGTTGAAGCTGGCGTCGCGGAACAGGTGTTCGGTAGCCGACTGGGACAGCGGCTGCTGCACGGACTGGCTGGCGCAGCCGGCCAGCAGCACGGCGGTGCACAGGGACACAATGACGGCTTTCATGACTATCTCCTTCGCAGCGCGCGGTGGCGCTGTCGAATACTGCGGAGCGACAAGCCTGCGCCGCACCAGGCAGCGGCTTTCTATGTTCCGCTTGAAGAAAGTATCCTCGGCTAGCGGACGACTGTCAAACGGGAATTGACAGTTGCCGTACTTCCAACGGCTGGCCCTGGGCATTGAACTTCAGCGCCACCGATAATTGCGTGATGCCGATACTCTCGAGCGCGTCGCGCACGTCGTCCACTTCCAGTGCCAGGTCGGCCGCCAAGTCCAGCGGACGGTCGTAAGTGGCCAGCGCGGCGCCGCTAGAGGACAGCTGCACCCGCAGCACCATCTGGCCGTCGACATCGGCCGGGGCCACGATGGCCGAGGTCTGTGCAGGCGCCAGCTGGTGGGCTTGCAGCGCCTGGTTCAGTTCGGCCAGCATCTGCAAGGTGGCATATTCGGCCAGCGCCTGTTCCTTGGCGCCGAAGAACAGGTCCTGGTACAGGAAGTTCAGCGTCAGCGCGTGCGGCGTGGCGGACAGGCAGCGGCGCACCAGCGGCGCGTATTGCCCGGTCCATTGCTGGTAGCGCGTCATGCGCTCGGCAAACCAGGCGTCGGCCGCTGCTTCCTGGGCCGGGATCCGGTAGAAGGGATCGTCCTCGCGCTTGAGCGCAAAGCCCAGCAGGAAGCGCAGTTCGACCGCGCTGTCGGCCGGGCCGAACGCGGTCGGCGCCCAGCCGCTCATGCTGCGTTCCAGCGCCGGCGTCTGCACCAGTTTTTTCTCGGTCATCGAATGGGCCGCGTCGCGCACCATGGCGTGCAGCGCGCCGTAAGTGATGCCGTCGATTTCCTGTAGGTCGTAGGCGTGACGGATCAGCACCACCCGCGCTTTCGGGCCTTCAAGCTGCGCCTGCTGGAAGCTGGCCACCAGTGCGTCGTAAGCTTCGGGATCCTGGAAGTCCTGCAGAGGATCGAGCCCGCCCTGGCTGTGCACGAACAGCGGAATGGCGAAGGCGTTGATCTCCAGCGTGGGCGCGCCTTCGCGGCGCATCAGCAGGGTGCCGGCTTCTTCGGCGACGGCTTCGCGCAGCAGCGTGTAAGCGCCTACGTCCTCGTCGTGCGCCAGTTCGATGGCGCTGTACAGCACCTCGTCCTTATGCTGGTTGAGCAGCTTGCGCAGCAGGCGTTTGAAGTCCAGATCTTTCTGGCGCAGGATTTCGTCCTGCGCGTGGTAGTCTTCGCGCTCGGACAGATCGAGCGCCAGCTGGCTCAGGGTCAGGGCGTTCTGTTCGTCCTTGACTTCGGGAGCGGCGGCGGATTTGCGGGGCGCGGGGCGCTTATTCTTAGGCATGGATTTAGTGTTCATTGTGGAAGGTTTCGTGCAGTTCTTCCAGCAGGTCGTCGACCTCGTCGTCGGACAGGCCGAGATGGGCGCAGGCACGCGCGCCGCCTTTTTCCCACTCCAGCGCGACGCTGTAACCTTGGTAGCGCTGGATGCCTTTTTCGGCCAGCAGCGAACAGGCCACCAGTGAGCGCACCGCGTCGTCGGTGGCGGTATCTTCCAGCACGCGGTAATCGTGGTGGTGCAGGATGGCCCACGACACGTCCGGCGACAAGCCCCAGTTACGCGCCAGCAGACAGCCGATGGCGGCGTGGTTGGTCTGGTGGCGCGCATCTTCCAGAGCGGTGAACACGCCATCTGGATCGCCGCTGGCGGCGTCGTAGGTGGCGGCGTAATCGGCGAAGCGGTTGATCAGCAGCGGTACGCCGATATCGCAAAACAGGCCGAAGGTGTGGGCGATGTCCGGCGGAGCGATGCGCAGCTTGCGCGAGATGAATACCAGCGCCTGGGCACGGCGCGCCGAGCTTTCCCAGAAGGTGTTCAGCGCCGTCTCGTTGCCGTCGATGGCCTGGCGCGCCAGCAGCCCGGTCAGCAGGGCCGCGCACTGGTTGATGCCGAGGAAGGTAATGGCTTGCTCGACCGACTTGGCCTTGCGGCCGGCGCCGAAGAACGGCGAGTTGGCCAGCTTCAGCAGCGCGCCGGACATGCCGACGTCATTGCCGATGATGCGCGCGATGACGCGCGAGGACGGGTCGGGCTGGGCCAGTTCGCGCTGCAGGTCGACTAGCAGGCTGGGCCGAGGGGGAATACGGATAGAGCGCATCAGCGCGTCTTCCACCGTATTTTCACTGGGCAAAGCTGGGGCTGCTACTGTCGTCATATCGGTCTTAGGGAGCTACGGTGGGGCTGTCGATGACAGCTGGGCAAAATGGCCTGTTCAGCACTATAAACCAGGTGCTTGTTCGATGCTGGAGCGGCTTAGCCTCGATTATCGCCGCAACCGCAGTTGCCATGCGCAAATTTCCGGCGAAAATGTGCCGTTACTACCGTATTTTGTCGTTAAATGCGGGCGTTTGCGCGGTTTCGATGATTAATTACTACTATAATGGTGCGCATGACAAGCTTTCTGGCAGGTATAGATTTCAGCGCCCCCGCGCATGCGGTGGCGCAGCAGCTGATCGGCGTCACGCTGCTGGTGGACGGCGTCGGCGGCATCATCGTCGAGACCGAGGCCTACGACCGCAGCGAAGCGGCAGCGCACAGCTTCAACGGCATCACGCCGCGCAATTTCTCCATGTTCGGGCCGCCCGGACGCAGCTATGTGTACCGCTCGCACGGGCTGCACTGGTGTTTGAACTTCGCCTGCCGCGAGGAGGGCCATGGCGCCGGCGTGCTGCTGCGCGCGCTCGAGCCCACCGCAGCACTGGCGGTGATGCGTGCGCGGCGCGGGCTCGATGATGGACGTTTGCTGTGCGCCGGGCCAGGGCGGCTGTGCCAGGCGTTGGCCGTCACGCGCGCCCACAACAACTTGCCGCTGGACGCGCCGCCGTTCCAGCTGATCGCGCGCCCGCACGCGCCGCAGGTGGCGAGCGGCGCGCGCATCGGCATCAGCAAGGCGCTCGAACTGCCGTGGCGCTTCGGGCTGGCCGGCTCACGCTTTCTTAGCAAACCGTTCCGCTGACGGCGGCGTGCCTGTGCCGCGCAGCGCATGGCTGGAACTGGCCGCAGCGCCGCGCCCGTGCGGGGGCGGGCGGCTTGCCGGCTTGACAGGTGCCGGCGCCGGCGCCGGCGCGCCATCCTCGATCTTGAACACCGATACCGCCTGCGACAGATGGACCGCTTGATCTTGCAGGCTGGCCGCCGCCGCTGCCGCCTGTTCCACCAGCGCCGCGTTCTGCTGCGTCATGTGCTCCATCTGGCCGAGCGCCTGATTCACCTCGGCGATGCCCTGCGCCTGCTCGGCGCTGGCCGCGCTGATGCGGGCGATGATGTCGTTGACTTGCTGCACCGCGGCGACGATATCGCCCATGCGGGCGCCGGCTTGCTGCACCGAGACGCTGCCGCCGTCAATGGTGGCGACCGAGGCGGCGATCAGTGCCTTGATTTCCCTGGCCGCCGTTGCCGAGCGCTGCGCCAGGGTGCGCACTTCCGCCGCCACCACGGCAAAGCCGCGCCCCTGCTCGCCGGCACGCGCCGCTTCGACGGCCGCATTCAGCGCCAGGATATTGGTCTGGAACGCGATGCTGTCGATGACGGCGATGATGTCGACGATCTGGCGCGAGCTGGCGCCGATCGCGTCCATGCTCGCCACCGCGTCGCCGACCGCCGTGCCGCCGCGCTGCGCCAGGGCCGAGGCGCAGGCCGCCAGCTGGCAAGCCAGCTGCGCGTGGGCGGCGTTGTCCTTGACCGCCAGGGTCAGGTTGGCCATGGCGCTGGCGGTCTGCACCAGCGAGCCCGCTTGCAGCTCGGTGCGGCTCGACAGGTCCAGGTTGCCGCTGGCGATTTCGTGCGCGGCCAGGTCGATCGAGCGCACCGCGCCGAGGATGCTGCGCAGGGTCTGGCGCAACTGGGCGATGGTGCGGTCCAGCATGCGCGCGGTGTCGGCGATTTCGTCGTGGCCATGCTCGCCCCCGGCGTTGGCCAGCCGCCCTGCGGCCAGCGCATCGACCACCACGGCGATGCCCTGCACGTCGCGCAACATGGCGGCGCGCACCGCCATCGTCACCCGCAGCGACAGCGCCATCGACAGCAGCACCATTGCCGCCATGGTCACGCCCAGCGTGTGGAACTCGGCCTTGGCGTCGGCGTGGGCGCGCTCGCCGAGCCGCTTTTCCAGCGCCGACAACTGCGCCAGCTGCGCGTTCAGCTGCACGAACTGCTGCTCGGCCTTGGCCATGGCATTGGTGGCGATCGACTGGTCCAGCTGCGCGATTTCCATGGTGTCGGCCAGCGCCTTGCGATAGGCGGCCAGCGACTGCATCGAGCTGCCGACGATCTTGCGTTCATCGGCATCGGCCACGGCGGCCAGCTGCGCCAGCTGGCGTTCGATGGCGCTGTGGCGCGCGCGGATCTGCGCCATCAGCGCATCGAGCCGCGCCTGCGCGAAGCTGCCGTTGATCCAGGCCAGCAGCTGGTAGGCGTTGGCATGCGCGTACCTGGCATCGCCGGAAATGTCGGCCGCCGCTTGCAGGCGTGCCGCGCGCACCTGCACCAGGTTTTCCAGCGAGGCGTTCTGGCGCACCATGCCGGAATAGGCTGCGCCAGCGGTGGCCATCAGCAGCAGCAACACCAGGCCGGGCGCCAGCAGCAGCTTGGGGCCGATCCGTAATCTGTTGAGCATAGGGCGCCTTATTTTTTGTAGATGCCCGCTTCCAGCACCGCGTCGCCGACGCGCAGGATGTAGGTGGTCTTGGGTTCGATCTTGCCGGTGCCGGGATTCTTGTACTGGTAGTCGACCCAGCCATGGCCTTGTTTCGCGGCCAGCTCGATGATCTGGCGGCGATAGCGCTTGCCGCTGGCGTCCGGCACGTCGGTCAAGTCCTTGCCGATGAGGGAGGGATTGATGGGATGGGCCAGCACGATGCCGGTGTTGATGTCGCGCATGTCGATGTACAGCGAGCCTTGCACGAAGTCCGGGTCCTTGGCGCTGATCTTCTTCAGCATGGCATCTTTGCCGTGGGCCTTCATGAAAGCGGCGCCGCGCTCGGCCATGGCGATGGCATCTTTTTCGGTCGGCTCGGCAGCGCAGGCGGCGCCGGCCGAGGCAGCCAGCAGCAGGGCGGTGAGCAGGGTATGCATGGCGGTTTCCTTCTGGAGTGGAGGACGGGCGCGTTGCCCGAAGGCATGAGGTACTCTACGCTGCCGGCGTGGCGCGCAATTGCGATAGCGCAAGGGCGCAGCTGGCAGCGGCGCGGCGGTCACGTTGTATCAAGGATTTATTTCTCAAGGAAATCTTTCTCATGCTCAGTTGATGTGTGGCAATGGGCGGCCCGCGTGACGGCCTAGCATGAAATTCCCCGCTGATCCCGCGATTGGAGTTTTGCCATGCACGCCAAATTCAAGCCTTACACCCGACTCACCATTGCCCAGTGCCGCCAGTGGCAGTGGCTGCCGCCCGAGCTGCAAGAGGCGGTGCAGCTGGTGTCGCAGGTGCTGCCGTTTCGCACCAACGACTATGTGCTGGAGCAGCTGATCGACTGGCAGCGCATCCCTGACGATCCGATCTTCCGCCTGACCTTCCCGCACCGCGACATGTTGCCGCCGGACGAATATGCGCAGCTGCGCGAATTGGTGCTGCACCGGCCGGACCGGCAGGCGCTGCTGGCGCTGGTGCGCAAGATCCGCATGCGCATGAACCCGCACCCGGCCGGGCAGATGACGCACAACGTCCCGCGCGTAAACGATGCGCCGCTGCGCGGCCTGCAGCACAAGTACCAGGAGACGGTGCTGTTCTTTCCCAGCGCGGGGCAGACTTGCCATGCCTATTGCACCTTCTGCTTCCGCTGGCCGCAGTTCGTCGGCATGGAGGACATGAAGTTCGACGCCAGGCAGTCGCATGAGCTGGTGTCCTACCTGCAACAGCATCGGGAAGTGACGGATGTGCTGATCACCGGCGGCGATCCGCTGATCATGAACACGCGTTCGCTGGCGCAGTATCTCGAGCCGCTGCTGGCGCCGGAGCTGGCGCACCTCCAGAATATCCGTATCGGCACCAAGTCGGTGGCGTACTGGCCGCAGCGCTTTGTCAGCGACCACGATGCCGACGACTTGCTGCGCCTGTTCGAACGGGTGGTCACCAGCGGCAAGAACCTGGCCATCATGGGCCATTACAACCATGCGGTCGAACTGCGCCAGGAGGTTGCGCAGCAGGCGGTCAAGCGCATCGTCGGGACCGGCGCAACCTTGCGCATGCAGGGGCCATTGATACGCCATATCAACGAGGATCCGCAATCGTGGGCCGAGCTGTGGCAGACCGGCGTGCGGCTGGGCGCCATCCCCTACTATATGTTCGTCGAGCGCGACACCGGGCCGCGCGAGTACTTCCAGCTGCCGCTGGCGCGCGCACATGAAATCTTCCAGCAGGCTTACCAGCGGGTGTCCGGGCTGGCGCGCACCGTGCGCGGGCCGTCGATGAGCGCCTTCCCCGGCAAGGTGCTGATCGATGGCGTGGCCCATATCGGCGGCGAGCAGGTGTTTGCCCTTCAGTTTCTGCAGGCACGCAATGCGGACTGGGTGCGCAAGCCTTTCTATGCGCGCTTCGATGCGCAGGCGACCTGGATGGACGATCTGAAACCGGCGTTCGGCAAGGAAAAGTTCTTCTTCGAGGAGGAGCGGCCGGACCTGGCGCGCGCGTCGCTGGCGCATGATGCAGGCCAGGCACGCAAGGTGATTGCGCTGATGCCGCAGCGGCATGATGATGCGGTGCAACCGACGTGCGCCTCGCACGGCAGCGCGGCCTGAGGCGGCATCATGGATCCCGGCGCCAGGTCCGCCACGCCAGTGCGGCTGTCCGGACGGGCGCTATTGTGCCGGGTGTTCCTGCCGTTCGCGATGGGACACTTTCTATCGAGTCTGATGCGCAGCGTGAACGCGATGCTGGCGCCGCAGCTGGTGGCCGCGCTGGCGCTGGACTCCGGCCAGCTGGGCCTGCTGAGCAGCGCCTTCTTCTTTTCATTCGCGCTGGCGCAACTGCCGGTCGGCATTGCGCTGGACCGCTATGGACCGCGCAAGGTGCAGATGGTGATGCTGACGCTGGCGGCGCTTGGCGCGCTGGCTTTTGCCGGCGGACAGGATTTCGTGCAGCTGGTGTGCGCGCGCTTGGTGATCGGGCTGGGACTGGGCGGCTGCTTCATGTCGGCGCTGAAGGCGATATCGACTTCGATCGCGCCAGCCAGGCTGCCGTCGGTGCATGGCTACCTGATCGCGGTCGGAGGCCTGGGTGCGGCGTCGGCCACTTTGCCGCTACGGCTGGCGCTGCACTACACCGACTGGCGCGGGCTGTTCATGGCGCTGGCGGCAGCGACGCTGGCGACCGGCGTGCTGATCTACCTGCTGGCGCCGGGCCCCGCGCCTGATGGTGCGGACGGTGCCGACGGTGCCGACGGTGCGGACGGTGCGGCGCGTGCGCCGTTCACCTGGCAGGCGCTGCTCGACATCTACCGCAATCGCGCCTTCCGCGAAACCGTCTCGCTGGTGCTGATCCCGCATACGGTCTTCTTCGGCATCCAGGGCCTGTGGATAGGGCGTTGGCTGAGCGACGTGGCGCACTTTTCCGAAGCGGCGGTGGCCTATCTGCTCTACCTCGGCATGGCGGCGATCATCTTCGGCGCCATCGCGGTCGGCATGCTTAGCGAATGGGCCGGCCGGCGCGGCCTAGCACCGATCCGGCTGGCGGCGCTCGGCATCGCGCTATTCATCGCGGTGCAACTGGGCTTTGTGTGCAACTATGCGCCCAGCTACCAGGTGCTGGCGGTGCTGTTTACGCTGATTGGCGCCGTCACCGGCATCGAATACGCCATCGTCGCGCAGAGCATGCCGCCGGCACTGAGCGGCCGCGCCGCCACCTGCCTGAATCTGTTGATATTCCTGGGCGCGTTCGCGGTGCAGGCAGGCTTCGGGCAGATCCTCGGCTGCTGGCGTCCCAGTCTGTTGCAGCAGTATCCGGCCAGCGCTTACCGGTTTGCGTTCGGCGCGCTGGTGGCCCTGCAGTTGCCCGGCCTGGCGATCTATCTGTGGCGCCAGCGCGCAAGCCGGCTGCGATCCGGTAAAATGGATCTTCCATCCGGAAGCCCGGCGCCCTGACGATTTCGCACGATGATGACCACGCAATCCGTTTTCTCCTCGCTGACCAAAGAATGGCAGGACTGGATTACTGACAATCTGGCGCGCGCCTGCAGCCCGCTGGACATGGCCAACAGCATGGCGCGCTCCGGCCAGCACAGCATGATTGTGGCCAAGGCCGCCATCGACGACGCGATGCGGATGGCGTGCGGCGTTGCGCCGGCGCCGGCGGTGTTCGCGCCGCAGGACCTGCCGCGCATCGACACCGGCAGCAACCGGATACAGGCGCCGGACCGCGAAGTCGAACTGCTGTTCGTGCTGCAGCAGCCACGGGTGCTGCTGCTGGGCAATGTGCTGAGCGACGAAGAGTGCGACAGCATCGTGCGCTATTGCGACAGCCGTTATTCACGCTCCACCGTCACCAATGAAGTCGACGGCGCCAGCACCGTGCACCAGGGCCGTACCAGCGCGATGGCTTTCATCCAGCGCGGCGAGGCCGATGTGGCCGACCGCATCGACCGCCGCCTGAGCGCTCTGGCGCACTGGCCGCTCGAATGCAGCGAGCCGTTCCAGCTGCAGAAGTATGACGTGACGCAGGAGTACCGGCCGCATTTCGACTGGCTCAATCCCGATTCCACCGGCCACCGCGCCCATCTGCAGCGTGGCGGCCAGCGGCTCGCTACCTTCATCCTGTACCTGAGCGACGTGGAGCAGGGCGGCGGCACGGCGTTTCCCAACATCGGGCTGGAAGTGTTCCCGAAAAAGGGTAATGCGCTGTTCTTCCTCAATACGGACGCCAACCACCAGCCGGACCAGCAAACGCTGCACGCCGGCTGCCCGGTGGTCACCGGCACCAAGATCATCGCCAACAAGTGGCTGCGGCAGGGACGCTACTGACCCTTCGGTTAGAATGGCACACCTGCCAAGCAACCAAGGAATCGCATGAAACTCGTACGTTATGGCCGTCCCGGCAAAGAAAAACCGGGCCTGATCGATGAAGAAGGCAAGCTGCGCGACCTGTCCGGCGTGATCGCCGACATCGACGCCGAACAGCTCTCGCCCAAGGCCCTGCGCAAGCTGGCCAAGGTGGCGCATGCATCGCTGCCGCTGGTGCGCGGCAATCCGCGCATGGGCGTGCCGGTTGCGAAGGTCGGCAAATTGATCGGCATCGGCTTGAACTACTCGGACCACGCGGCCGAAGCGGGCATGCCGATTCCGCAAGAGCCTATCGTGTTCATGAAGGCCACCAGCTGCATCAACGGCCCGGACGATCCCATCATGCTGCCGCAGGGCTCGAAGAAGACCGACTGGGAAGTGGAGCTGGGCGTGGTCATCGGCAGCCGTGCGCAGTACGTCAGCGAAGAAGAGGCGCTGCAATACGTGGCTGGCTACTGCGTGGTCAACGACGTGTCGGAACGGTCGTACCAGCTGGAGCGCGGCCCGCAGTGGGACAAGGGCAAGGGCTGCGATACCTTCGGCCCGATCGGGCCGTGGCTGGTGACGCCGGACGATATCTACGACGTGCAGCAACTGGACCTGTACCTGGAACTGAACGGCAAGCGCATGCAGACCGGCTGCACCGAGACCATGATTTTCACGGTGGCGCAGATCGTCAGCTATCTGTCGAAATTCATGACGCTGGAACCGGGCGATGTGATCGCCACCGGCACTCCGCCGGGCGTGGGCCAGGGTCGCAAGCCGCAGCGCTTCCTGAAGAAGGGCGACCAGCTGCGCCTTGGGATCGCCGGTTTGGGCGAGCAGCAGAGCGAAGTCGTCGCCTTCAAAAAACCTTAACCTAGCGCCGCCAGCGCGCGAGCGAGGGCGTCATCGAGCCGGGTGACGATCTCGCCCAGATCGGCCTCGCTGGCGATGAAGGGCGGCGCCAGCAGGATATGCTCGCCGCGCAGGCCGTCGATGGTGCCGCCCATCGGATACACCATCAGGCCGCAGGCCATGGCCTGCGCCTTGATCTGCGCATGCAGCTTCAGTTCCGGCGCAAACGGTTCCTTGCTGGCGCGCTCGCGCACCAGTTCCAGTCCCAATAGCAGCCCGCGTCCCCGGATGTCGCCCACGTGCGGGTGCTCGCCGAAGGCATCGCGCAGCATGCGCTTGAAGATGGTGCCGCGCATCATCACCGCACCCAGCAGGCAATCGCGCCGCAGTATCTTCTGCACCGCCAGCGCGGCCGCCGCCGCCACCGGATGCCCTATATAGGTATGCCCATGCTGGAAGGCGCCGCTGCCATTGCGCAGGCGCTGCACCACGTGCTCACGCGCCAGCACCGCGCCGATAGGCTGGTAGCCGGCGCCCAGTCCCTTGCCCAGCGTGACCAGGTCCGGCACGATGCCTTCCTGCTCGAACGCATACAGCGTGCCGGTGCGCCCCATGCCGCACATGACTTCATCGGCGATCAGCAGGATGCGGTATTTGTCGCACAGCGCGCGCACCGCGCGGAAGTAGCCGGGCGTGGGCGGGATTGCGCCGCCGGTGGCGCCGACCACGGTTTCGGCGCAAAAGCCGATCACCCGGTGCGGGCCGATGTCCAGGATGAGTTCTTCCAGCTCGGCGAGCAGCCCGGCCGTGTAATCCTCGCCGCTTTGCCCGGGCGCGCGGTCGCGGTATTCGTAGCAGGGCGAGACGTGCGGCACATCCATCAGCAGCGGTTCGAAATGGCGACGGCGCCACTGGTTGCCGCCCAGGGCTAGCGCGCCCAGCGTGTTGCCGTGATAGGACTGGCGGCGCGCGATGAAGACGCTGCGCTGCTGCTCGCCTGCCTCGACAAAATATTGGCGCGCCAGCTTCATCGCCGCTTCCATCGCCTCCGAACCACCGGACACCAGATACACCTGATTCAGATCGCCCGGCGCATCGTAGGCCAGGCGCTCGGCCAGTTCCTCGGCCGCTTCGGTGGTGAAGAAGGCGGTGTGTGCATAGGCGTTACGGTCGATCTGCGCGTGCATCGCGGCCAGCACCTCGGGATGGGCGTGGCCCAGCGAGGAAACGGCGGCGCCGCCGCAGGCATCGAGGTAGCTATTGCCCTGCTGGTCGCGTACATACAGGCCGCTGGCGCTGTTGGCGCGTGGCGGCAGGGTACGCAGGTTGCGGTGAATGATGTGGCTCATGCGGACTCGCTCAGGCAAAGTGGGGTGGCGAAGAGCAGACGATAAACGCGGGCGGCTTGTCTTCCTTTGATATTTCCCAGAAGGTGGGCAAATATTTTCGCCAGGAGCCACACGATGCGCGACCGCCTTGCTCCGATCCCGTTCGCATCACTGAGCGCAGCCCAGAGTTGATCATAGTTGGGCCATCAATACATGACTTGCTGGGCAGCCCATTCCTCACCCTGGCAGGCCTGCTCAGGTAGGGGCTTCGCTGCCGACGCCGGAACAGCGGTCTGAGCCGCGTTCATGACCATCGCCAGAATGATTAGGTCATCCGCTTCAATCCACTGGGTGCGCGGCGCCGGCGAGATCGGCATCGTCGGTGTGGCGGCCGCGCTAGCCCATGCGCTCTACCACGCGACCGGCAAAAAAGGGCGGGGCGGGGATTGCCGATCCGCATGGAGTAGTCGCGCAGCTGATTTTTTCCATACTGCAATCATGTAAAAAATGGATGTCAAAAACGGTTGCCTGCTTTGAATGTTAAAAATTCATGAGGCGGTGTCACAAATTTGTAACAATTTGTATTAGTTTTCGAGGATTTAGCGACATTTGAGAGCATGATGCCAACATTGTACTTTTGGCCGACCGAATTTATTCACGAAAATACTTTTTATCGCTGAATAAAATCTTTTGACTGGCGGCAAAGATATTTAATTCTTCATTATTCTTAAGGTTGTCTTAATTTAGTCGAAAAATTACATCGTTTTCAGTGTGTTGTTGTTTTTGGGACTCATGCAAGAACGTCCATTGACGCTCTGATTCGTGCCATGTTGTCATACGACCGAGTTTGTTTCAGTTGCATGACACAAGCTTGGTAGCGTCCCAGATGTATAGACAAGTAGATTGGCAAAGCAAGAGAGCGAAGTATCGGTTCAGTTTGAAGTGGTGGTAGTCCGCAAGGCGCTGTGCTCTTCTGAATTCAACGTAGCAAACCCAGGGTAGCCAACGCAGGTGGCCGGCCGCATCCGCGGCGCGGCTAGACACATCCTTCAAATCGGAATCTTAGATGACCAAAGAAAAAGTAATTTCGCGCTCGCTGCGCCTGATGTTCTCGGGCAGCGTGGTGCTGGGACTGGGCGCGTTCAACGCGGCCCAAGCACAAACCGCTACTGACGCGCCGGCTCCGGCCATGCAGCGCGTGGAAATCACCGGCTCGTCGATCAAGCGCGCGCAATCGGAAGGCGCCCTGCCGGTGCAGACCGTGACCCATGAAGACATCGCCAAGCTGGGCGTGACCAATACCGAAGAACTGCTGTCGCAGATTACCGCCAACACCGCGGTCGGTGGCGTAAACACCGCCAGCGGCGTCGGCTCGTCGACCTACGGCCTGGCAGCGGCTTCGCTGCGCGGCATCGGCGCATCCAAGACCCTGATCCTGGTCAACGGCCGCCGTCTGGCCAACTACGCCACCGACGGCACCGCTGTCGACATCAACTCCATCCCACTGGCAGCGGTCGACCACGTCGAACTGCTGAAGGACGGCGCATCGGGCGTGTACGGCTCGGACGCGATCGGCGGCGTGATCAACTTCATCCTGCGCAACAACTTCAACGGCGTTGAAGCAACCGGCTACGGCAGCGGCACCAAGGACGGCGGCGGCCTGACCAAGAAGGCATCGGTCATCGCCGGCTGGGGCGACTTCGACGAGGATCGCTACAACATCACCGTAGCGGCCGACCTCGCCAAGGACACCACCATCTACGGCAGCCAGCGTAGCTACGCCGGCAACAGCTGGAACAACAACGGCCTGCGCGACCAGAGCGCCACGCCGAGCGGCACCGTCTACAGCTTCGACCCGACCACCACCGCGAACTCCGGCGGCGTGATCCCGAACACCCTGCACTCGGGCGGCAAGAAGATTGGCAACCCGCTGACCGCGGCCAATTGCGGCGACAATGGCAGCAGCTGGAACGCAATCGAAGGTTCGTGCCGCTTCAACTCGGCACCGTACGTCGGCCTGCTGCCGCAAGTCGAGCGCGCCAACGTGTCGGCCAGCTTCCGCTTCAAGCTGAACGAGAACAACGAATTCTTCATCGAAGGCTTCCACTCGCAGCAGAAGACCAACAACAATTCGCAGCCTTCGCCATACAGCACCTCGTTCCTGTCGACCGACGGCGCATTCGGCCCTGCCAATGTGTACCCGACCATCGTCATGTCGCCGACCAGCCCGTACTACCCGTCGGCCTATCTGGCCGCCAAGGCGCCTAGCCAGCTGGGCAAGCCGGTGGCAGTGACCTACCGCGCGTTCGACGCCGGCGACCGTTCGACCGAAGACATGGCCAAGCAGTCGCACCTGGTACTGGGCATGCGCGGTCTGATCAAGGGCTTCGACTACGATGTGGCCTACACCCACAACTCGAGCGACGTCAGCGAGAGCACCCAGCAGGGCTATTCGAACCAGGTCGCCCTGGTTAAGCTGCTGAGCAACAACCCGGCGTTCAACCCATGGACGATGCATCAGTCGCCGGACCTGGCACAGCAGATCTATGCGACCAACTACGTTGGCCAGATGATCCACTCGACCCTGACCAATGACTCGCTGACCGCACGCATTTCGGGCGACCTGTACCAGCTGCCAGCGGGCATGGCCAAGTTCGCACTGGGCGGTTCGATCAGCGACGAAAAGCTGGACCTGAGCCCATCGGCTGCCTACCAGTCGGGCGACATCTCCGGCTACGGCGGCCAGGTGCTGCCGCTGTCGGCATCGCGCTCCTACCAGGCGCTGTTCGGCGAGCTGAACGTGCCTATCCTGAAGAACCTGGAAAGCGATCTGGCACTGCGTAGCGACCGTTATCCAAACGCCACCTCGACCAATCCTAAGGTCAGCTTCCGTTATCAGCCGCTGTCGCAGCTGCTGGTGCGCGCTTCGTACGGCCGCGGCTTCCGCGTTGCTGCACTGCCTGAGCTGAACAATCCGCAAACCGTGGGCACCAGCCCGACTTTCGTCGATCCAGTCACCCACACCAGCGGCCAGTTCAACGTGCTGACCGGCGGTAACCCGAACCTGAAGCCAGAGAAGTCGGAACAGTCGTCGCTGGGCTTCGTCATCGATCCGATGCCAGGCCTGTCGGTTGCCATCGACTACTGGAAGATCAACGTGAACAACCTGGTCACCACGCTGAGCGCAGAAGCGATCGTTGACCAAGCCGCTGCCGGCAACACCGCGTACACCGGTCTGGTGACCCGTGACTCTGCAGGCAACATTTCGCAGATCACCACCACCAACCTGAACGCCGGTTCGCTCAGGACCGAAGGTATCGATGTGGATGCCCGCTGGACCATCGCCAAGACTGCCAACTTCGGCACCTTCTCGACCCGTCTGAACGGTACCTACACCACCAAGTACGACCTGACCCTGCCGGACGGCACGGTACAGCCTAGCGTAGCGAAATCGATCACTGCCGACGGCTCGCCGCTGAACGCAGTGGCCAACGGCGGCATCATCTTCCGCTGGAAGCATCAGCTGGCGTTCGACTGGAAATTCCAGAAATGGGGCGCCAACCTGACCCAGAACTTCCAGTCGGGTTACTACGATGCGGCCCGTGCCGATTCCGCCACCGGTACCGATGCGGTGCACGTTGGTGCGTTCTCGACCTGGGACGCGCAAGGTTCGTACAGCGGCTTCAAGAACCTGCAGCTGCGCGCCGGTGTGAAGAACCTGTTCAACCGCAAACCACCTGAAGTCATCACCCTGGGTAACTACTTCCAGGGCGGCTACGATCCTAGCTACTACGACGCCCACGGCGCCACCGGCTACGTCAGCGCAACCTACAGCTTCTAAGCTGGTAAGTTAAGCAGCCAATAAAAAACCCGCCAGCACTGAACGCGCTCTAGAGCGCGTTCAGTCTGGCGGGTTTTTTTTCGATGGAGCGTTAAACCTGCACCCCGTCCGGGCGCATTGCGGGCTTAAGCGAGCACGCGCTTGAGCCAGGCGCTGATGTGCAGCACTTCTTCCTGGCACAGGGAATGCTGCATCGGGTAGTCGTGCCACTCGACGTTGTAGCCCAGCTGCACGAGCAGGTCGCGCGACTGTTCGGCGCGGCCCAGCGGGATCACCGGGTCCATGCGGCCGTGCACCATGAAGATCGGCGTGGCCAGGCTGGCGGCCGTGTGTTCGGCTGCCGACTTGGCGGCGATCGGCACGTAGCCGGACAGGCACATCATGCCGGCCAGCTTTTCCTGCTGGCGCATGCCGGTCATCAAGGTCATCGCGCAGCCCTGCGAGAAGCCGGCCACGATGATGCGCTCAGCCGGAATGCCACGCGCCTTTTCACGTTCAATCAGCGCCTCCACCTTGGCCTGCGAAGCGCGCAGGCCCGCTTCGTCTTCCATGCGACCGAGATCGGTGGCGACGATGTCGTACCAGGCGCGCATCACGTAGCCGCCGTTGATGGTCACCGGCATGGTGTCGGCATTCGGGAACACGAAGCGGATGGCCGGCAGGCCGCGCAAGTCCAGTTCGCGCACCATGGGCACGAAGTCGTTGGCGTCGGCGCCCAGGCCGTGCATCCAGATGATGGCGACCGTGGGCTTCGGCGCCGATTCGATTTCTATGCTTTCCAGCAGTTGGCTCATACGGTTCCTTATTTGGCGCGCAGCGCGGATTTGGGGCGGAAGGCCTTGCAGACGGCGGGATCGGTTTCCATGTATGGCCCGCCGATCAGGTCGACGCAGTAGGGCACGGCGGCAAAGATGCCGCCCACGATGGATTTGCCGTCGGTGTCCTTCAAGCCTTCCAGCGTTTCCTTGATGGCTTTCGGCTGGCCGGGCAAGTTCATCACCAGCGCCGCATGGTCGGCGGTTTCGCGGATCACGGCGCTCTGGCGCGACAGGATGGCGGTCGGCACGAACTGCAGGCTGATCTGGCGCATCTGCTCGCCGAAGCCGGGCATTTCCTTGGTGCCGATCGCCAGCGTGGCTTCCGGTGTGACATCGCGCCGTGCCGGGCCGGTGCCGCCAGTGGTCAGCACCAGGTGGCAGCGGGCCGTGTCGACCAGCTCCACCAGCGTAGCTTCAATGATGGCACGTTCGTCGGCGATCAATCGGGTCTCGACGCGGAAGGGGGAGGTCAGCGCCGCTTGCAGCCACTCTTGCAGGGCGGGGATGCCCTGGTCCTGGTAGACGCCGGCGCTGGCGCGGTCGGAGACCGACACCAGGCCTATGACCAGCATGTCGTCATTACTGGTCATCGTGCTCGCTGTCGTCGGCAGCATCGGCATCGGCATCGTCGCCGGCCGGCTTGTTCTTCTTGCCCTCGATCTGCTTGAGGATTTGGAAGATTTCGCGGTAGGCTTTCGGCGGCTTGTTCTCGGCCTGCTCCTTGCGGGCGTTGCGGATCAGGGTGCGCAGATGCTGTACGTCCAGCTCCGGATTCTCGGCCAGCAGCGTGGTCAGGGCCTTGTCGTCGGCCAGCAGTTTGTCGCGGCGGCGTTCCAGCGCGTGCATGGCGTTGGTCTCGGCCTTGGACGCGCCTTTCCAGCTGTCGATGGCGCGCTGGATCTCGGCCACTTCGGCTTCGTCCAGGGTGCGCATCTTCTTGCCGACGAATTGCATCTGGCGGCGGCGGCCTTCGTGGTTGGTGATCTGCTGGCAGGCCAGGATGGCGTCCAGCACGTCCTCCGGCATCGGCACGCGCTTGACGCGGTCGCGCGGGGACTCGACCAGCGTTTCACCCATTTTCTGCAGGGCATCGGACTGGCGTTTCAGCTCGGATTTGGAGGGGCGCTCATATTCTTGTTCGAATTCGGCCGAGCTGAAGCCGACGCCGCCGCTGCCGCGATTGGGATTTACCATAATATTAACTCTCTGTCAGGAGCGTGGCCGCCCCTGTAAACTGTAAACGACTGCTATGATAACTGTTTTAGCGGCCACTCGAAGAAAACAGCCCATGAATGACTCCGTTTTTACCCACAGCCAGGACCAGTTAAAGCAGCTTGCACGCGACGTTTTAGCGTATGCCAAGGAACAGGGCGGCACCGATGCCGCCGTTGAAATCAGCGAGGGTAGCGGCCTGTCGGTTTCGGTACGCAAGAGCAAAATCGAGACCATCGAGCAGAATAAGGACAAGGGCATGGGCGTGACCGTGTTCATCGGCCAGCGCCGCGGCAACGCCTCGACTTCCGATTTCTCGCCTGCCGCGCTGCGCGCCACCGTGGAAGCGGCCTACAACATCGCCCGCTTCACCTCCGACGACGACTGCGCCGGCCTGGCCGACCAGGACATGCTGGAAATGGCGCCGCGCGACCTGAAGCTGTTCTACCCATGGACCATCAGCACCGAGGAAGCGGTGGCGCTGGCGCAGCGTGCCGAGGCGGCGGCGTTTGCGGTCGATCCGCGCGTGACCAACAGCGAAGGCGCCGGTGTGCACGTGCAACAATCGCACTTCGTGTCGGCCAACTCGCGCGGCTTCATCGGCGGTTATCCGTATTCGCGCCACACGCTGTCGGTCGCGCCGATCGCCGGCAAGGGCGCCAAGATGCAGCGCGACGACTGGTATAGCTCGGTGCGCGATGCGAAGCTGATGTCGTCGCCGGAAGCCATCGGCCGCTACGCCGCCGAGCGCGCGCTGGCGCGCCTGAACGCGCGCAGTATCGATACCCGTACCTGCCCGGTGCTGTTCGAGGCGCCGCTGGCGGCCGGCCTGCTGGGCGCCTTCGTGCAAGCGACGTCGGGCGGAGCGCTGTACCGCAAATCGACCTTCCTGCTGGATTCGCTGGGCAAGCAGGTACTTCCCAAGCATATCCAGATCAAGGAAGACCCGCACGTCATCGGCGCGGTCGGCTCGGCGCCGTTCGATGAAGAGGGCGTGCGCACCGTCAAGCGCGACGTGGTCAAGGACGGCGTGGTGCAGGGCTACTTCCTGTCGACCTACTCGGCGCGCAAGCTGGGCATGCAAACCACCGGCAATGCGGGCGGTTCGCACAACCTGTCGCTGACCTCGTCGCTGACCAAGAAGGGCGACGACTTCGCCGCCATGCTGCGCAAGATGGGGACCGGCCTGCTGGTCACTGAGCTGATGGGCCAGGGCACCAACTACGTGACCGGCGACTATTCGCGCGGCGCGTCGGGCTACTGGGTCGAAAACGGCGTGATCCAGTATCCGGTGGAGGAGATCACCATCGCCGGCAATATGAAGGACATGCTGGCGCAGATCGTGGCCGTGGGCGCGGACGTGCTGGTGCGCGGCACCAAGCAGACCGGCTCTATCCTGATCGAGAACATGGTGCTGGCGGGCAGCTGATCTGCGCTGTGCCACCCCCGACGGCCGCCGCGTGCGGCCGTTTTTATTGTCGTTGCAGGCGCTGCAAAGTGTTCATACACTGCAGGTGTACTTTTCGTGCCCCATACTAAAAACCATAGGAGACAAGCATGGAACGTCGTTCTTTTCTGAAGAAGGCCGCGGCCGGTGCCGGCGCAGGCGTGATTGCCGCACCGGCGCTGGCCGCCGATGCGCTGCCGACGCTTAACTGGCGACTGGCGTCGAGCTTTCCGAAATCGCTGGACACCATCTTTGCCGCGTCGGACATCTTGAGCAAGCGCGTCTCGCAGCTCACCAGCGGCAAGTTCAACATCCGCGCGTATGCGGCCGGCGAGATCGTGCCGGGCCTGCAGGTGATGGATGCGGTGCAGGCCGGCACGGTGGAGATGGGGCACAGTGCGTCGTACTACTACTTCGGCAAGGACGCCACGTTTGCGTTCGACTGCGCGGTGCCGTTCGGCCTGACCTCGCGCCAGCACACCGCGTGGTACGACCAGGGCGGCGGCCGCGAGCTGACGCGCGACTTCTTCAAGGGCTACGGCATCATCAATTTTATGGGCGGGAATTCGGGCACGCAAATGGGCGGCTGGTTCCGCAAGGAGATCAAGACCGTGGCTGACCTGAAAGGCGCCAAGATGCGTATCGGCGGCTTCGCCGGAAAGGTGATGGAGCGCCTGGGACTGGTGCCGCAGCAACTGGCCGGCGGCGACATCTATCCGGCGCTGGAAAAGGGCAGCATCGATGCGGCCGAGTGGGTCGGTCCTTACGATGACGAAAAGCTGGGCTTCTACAAGGTGGCGCCGTATTACTATGCGCCGGGTTGGTGGGAGGCCGGGGCGTCGTTCTCGTTCTACGTCGGCATCAAGGAGTGGGAGAAGCTGCCCAAGGAGTATCAGGCCGCGCTGGAGGTGGCAACTTACGAGGCGCATGTGGTGATGCAGGCCGAGTACGACACCAAGAACCCGGCCGCGCTGGCGCGCCTGCTGAAGAACGGCGTCAAGCTGCGCAACTTCCCGAAAGATACGATGGACGCGTGCTATGCCGCGGCCAACGAGGTGATGAACGAGGAAGCGGCGCGCAATGCGAAGTTCAAGAAGATTTACGAGCCGTGGAAAAGGTTCCGCCAGGATCAGAACCAGTGGGCGTCGGTGGCGGAAGCGACCATGCAAAACTACCTGATCAGCGCCGGCCGCGGCATCAAATAAAGCCGGGGGGTAAAAGGCGGGCCTGCCCCCAGGCCTGTATTTTCCGCTGCGACGCCGCCATGGTGGCGCCGCAGCGATAGCGCGTTACGCTGCCAGCAGCGACTGCAGCACCGGCTGCAATACCGACTTGCCCAGCTCCGCGCTACGCGCGCCACTCCAGCCGTTTTCCGGATCCGGGTCGTTGGCGTTGTCCTTGAACGGCATTTCCAAGGTCAGCGACAGGCAGCCGAAAGCATGGGTGATGTGCGGCGAACCCATGGTCAGCGTCTCCTCGGTGTACGGGGTCTCGCCATAGCCATGCTCGTCCTGGAAGTCCGGGCTGGCGATCAGGAAGTTGTCGATGAAGTATTGCTGCGCTTCCGCCTGATCCGGCGTCCAGGTCGGCAGCGACTCGCTGCCTGCCACGAACACATACGGCAGGCCTTCGTCGCCATGCACGTCCAGGCACAGGTCGACGCCGATTTCGTGCATCTTCTGCTTGACCAGGAACACTTCAGGGCTGCGCGCCATGGTTGGATGCAGCCACTCGCGATTGAGGTTGGCGCCGGCCGCGTTGGTACGCAGGTTGCCGCTTACCGAGCCGTCCGGATTCATGTTCGGCACCACGTAGAACACGGCTTCCTTCAGGCACTGGCGGCCGAACGGATGGGCCGGGTCCAGCAGCGCCTCGACCATGCCTTCGACAAACCACTCGGCCATCGTCTCGCCCGGATGCTGGCGCGCGATGACCCAGACCTTCTTCTCCATTTCCGGATCGCCGATGACCAGCATGTTCAGGTCGCGGCCCTCGACCGTGTTGCCCAGGTCGACCAGCTTGACCAGCGGCGACAGCTGCGCGCTGTCGAGCAGCGACAGGTGGCGTTCCCACGAGTACGGCTCGAAGTAGGCGTAGTAGACGCTGTCGTATTCCGGGGTGTGAGCGATCGTCATCACTTGGCCGTCAAAGCTGGTCGGCACGCGGAACCAGGTATCGCGGTCGTAGCTGGCCACGGCCTGATAGTCCTTCCAGCCATCCGGATAGGCCGATTTGCCGGCGTTCAGGAAGTTCATCGTCAGCGGCGTCGCCTGCGCGCCCTGCACGCGGAAGTAGAACCACTGGGTGATGTCGGCGTGCGTATCCTTGCGGATATTCAGGTCGATGGCGGCCGGATTATCGGCGCGCAGCACTTCGATGGCGCCGGCGTCGAATTGGTGGCTGATTTTGATAGGCATTGCAATTCCTGTTGAGTTCAAGAGGTTGAAGTGTCGCGCTTATGACGCAATTGGCGACATGATACTAGATCGCGCACCATCGGGCGGATGCGGCGATTGCCAGCCTGTCAATATAGTCCTACACTTAACGGGCCAAAAACTACCGGAGACTTGCATGGAGCGTCGTTCCTTCTTGAAGCACACGGCAGCGGGCGCCACGGCTGCCACGCTGGCCGCGCCGGCCGTGGCGCAAAGCTTGCCGGCGCTCAGCTGGCGGCTGGCCTCCAGCTTCCCCAAGACGCTCGACACCATCTTCGGTGCCTGCGACAAATTCTCCAAGCGGGTTGCGGAGCTCACCAATGGCAAGTTTGTGATCCGCAATTTCGCCGCCGGCGAGATCGTCCCCGGCCTGCAAGTGATGGATGCGGTGCAGGCCGGCACGGTGGAGATGGGCCACACGCCGGCCTACTATTACTTCGGCAAGGATCCGACCTTTTGCTTCGACTGCGCGGTGCCGTTCGGCCTGACCTCACGTCAGCAGACCGCGTGGATGGACCAGGGCGGCGGCCGCGAATTGATGCGCGAGTTCTACAAGGGCTACGGCATCATCAACTTCATGGCCGGCAATACGGGTACGCAGATGGGCGGCTGGTTCCGCAAGGAGATCAAGACCGTGGCCGACATGAAGGGCTTGAAGATGCGTATCGCCGGCTTTGCCGGGCGCGTGATGGAGCGCATGGGCGTGGTGCCGCAGCAGATCCCGGCCGGCGACGTGTATGCCGCGCTGGAAAAGGGCACCATCGACGCGGCCGAGTGGGTCGGGCCTTACGATGACGAGAAGCTTGGCCTGGTCAAGGTTGCGCCGCACTACTACGCGCCGGGCTGGTGGGAGGCCGGGCCGCAGCTGTCGTTCTGCATCAACATCAAGGAATGGGACAAGCTGCCCAAGCAATACCAGGCCGCCATTGAAGTGGCCAGCTATGAATGCCACGTGGTGATGCAGGCCGAATACGACGCCAAGAACCCCGCCGCGCTGGCCCGCCTGCTGAAGAACGGCGCCAAGCTGCACAACTTCTCCAAGGAAATCATGGACGAGTCGTACCGGATATCGACGCTGGTGATGGAGGAGGAGGCCGCGAAGAACGCCAAGTTCAAGAAGATCTACGAGCCGTGGAAGAGATTCCGTCATGACCAGAACCAGTGGGCATCCGTGGCGGAAGCGACCATGCAGAACTACCTGATCAGCATGGGCCGCAAATAAGCCTTGCCCCATGAGTAGTGCAAGCATCATCGGCATCGCAATGGTATCGGCTGCAAACCGGCGCATCGTAATCGAGTGAGCGACATTCCAGCTCTACCCAGCAAACCGGCGGTTGTTGATTCCCTTCCAAGGAGGCTCGTTCAAATGAACAACGTTGCTCTCACCTGCGTGGTAGTTCTAGGACTACTACTTTTCGGCCTCGGATTGTCCATCTCGGTACTGCGTGTTCGAGAAGGCACGAGTTCAGGCTGTGAGCCGCACCCCGCGAACCGGCTACACAAGCTCGTCCGGGCTCATGCCAATACGGCCGAATACGCGCCGTTCCTCGCGTTGCTGTTTCTCTATCTTGGCGCGCGATCGCCGTCGACGGCGACAGTGTCGCTGATCGTCGCGGCAACGGTGTGCCGCTGTTTGCTCGTCGTCGGATTGATCGCATGGCCAACGATGGCAAAACCCAATACTTTCCGGTTCGTCGGCGCACTTGGTACCTACCTGACCGGTGTGGCGCTATGTGCAATGCTGATACGTTGAGATGCAACGGACAGACGAGATCGCGTGAGTTTCCGGGGCGACCCGCTGCAAACCGGCGCATCGTAATCGAGAGACCAATATGCCAGCTTTAGCCACCAAACATTACGCTGCCGAACTCCAGCGTCAGTTGCGCAGCCTGCTTGGCCACGCGCAGATCGTCACGCAAGGCTACGGGCGTCACTTGCTGATCAAACGCCTGGACGATGAGGAACCCATCGTCGTGGCGCGCCTCACCCAGCTCGGCCAGAATCGATATAACGCCGCCTTTCGCAGCCATAGTGGGCGCTGGGAACCCCTGCCAGGGACAGCTTCGCTCGAGGAGATGGCCGAAGTGGTCGTTACGCTCCTGCAGCCGTACTTGCAACCCGATCATTCTTAAACTTATTGACGCGATGTTGTACTAGGCTAAGGCAGTGCGTCAAAGCGCAGCGAGAACGACTCGGCCGCTTCCGGCGCGGCCGGGTCTGTGCATCAGGGAGGTGGCGTCCGTTTGGGCTCCCACAGCTCGATCTTGTTACCTTCCGGGTCGAGTATCCATGCGAAGCGGCCGTTCGGGTCGGCGTCGCTGCGCTTGAGGATGGTGACTTGTTTCGCGCTCAGTCGCGCAAGCAAGGCCTCCATATCATCGACCGCGTAGTTGATCATGAACTCACGGTTCGACGGCGCGAAGTAGCTTGTCGAGGCGGGGAAGGTACTCCAGATCAGCGCCGGGGGATGCTGGGGCGCGTCGTAGCGCAACGCCGCACCGCCCCAGGCTTCCAGCGGCAGGCCCAGCACCTCGCCATACCACGCCGCCAGTGCTTTCGGGTCCTTGGCCTTGAAGAATATGCCGCCCACGCCGGTGATGCGTCCGGCGGCCGGTTCCGCCGCCGCAGAGGCGCCCGAAGCAGTCATCGTGAGAACTCCCAGGCACAGTGCCACTATCGCTCGCATCGCCATCGCCATCCTCCTGCTTGTATGCCGACTCTAGCGCAGACCGCCAAAGCGCTGATAGAACGATGCTTCCGCCTCCGGCGCGCCCGGGTCTGCGCGGCGCAGGGTGGCCTGTACATGCTGTTCGGCCGCGGCAAACACCAGCCGATAGATGTCGCGCGCCAGTTCGTACGCTTGCGCGCCCGGCCACGGCTCGGGCAGCAGCTCCACCGGCAGTTGCGGATCGTGCAGCTGCACCCGGCGATAGGCGTGGATCAGCAGGCTGCGCATCACAAACGCCTGCTCCGCGCCGACCGCGTCACTCTGTTTCAATAGCTCCAGCAGCGGCTCAAAGCGCGCGATGAACTGGCAATAGCCATCCGCCACGCCGCTCAAGTCCCAGCCTTCTGCCACCAGATCGTTCAGCGGCTTGCCGCTGACCTGTTCCACCGATTGCGCCTGCAGCACCAGCAGCTTGCCCTGCACCTGCTGGCGCACCAGCAACTCTTCCAGCGCCTCCGCATCGGCCGCCGGATGGCCGAAGATGCCCGGTGCGATCAGCGCATAGCCTTCCCACAGCAACTCCTTGCGCAGCGCGCCCCGTTCGACTGCGTCGATGCTGCCATTGTTGACCACCAGCGTCCAACTGCCATTCCAGTGCACCGTCAGCGGTGCGTAGATGCGCCGGTAGGCGTGGCGGAAACGCGCCATCGCGTCCGGCGTGATCGAATACGAACTGCGGCGGCCATCGCGCTGCGATCCCAGCCAGCCCTCCTGCGCCAGCCGGAACACCGAGGTGCGCAGCAGCCGGTCGTTGACGCCGAACGGCTCCAGCAGGTCGATCAGGCTGCCCAGCCACACCGTCCCGCCATGCGGCATGATGGCGTCGCCAAAGATGGTCACTACCAGCGATTTCGAGCGCGGCGGGTCGCCGGCCAGAAATTGCGCTATCCACTCGTTGCCATTCATATTTTTCATTTGTACAAGGGCGAAGCCGCCATATTAACAAGTTGTCCCGCGCATGACATGATTTCATGCTCTTGCCCAAGGGATACTATTTTTTGATATGAGTCAAAAAAACCGTAGTCAAAGTGATTGTTGTATCGTATTATGGCTCTAACGCACTGCGAGCCCCCGTACTTCGGCACAAGTTTCAGGAGACACAATATGTATGCACAAATGGTGGAGACCGGCCTCAAAAATGTCCGTTCGCTGGACGACATGGCCGCCGATGAACGCGAGTTCCAGGCCCGCATCGACGCCGGCGTGAAAATCGAGGCCAAGGACTGGATGCCCGACGCCTACCGCAAGACCCTGATACGCCAGATTTCCCAGCACGCCCACTCGGAGATCGTCGGCCAGCTGCCGGAGGGGAACTGGGTCACCCGCGCGCCGACCTTGAAACGCAAGTCCATCCTGCTGGCCAAAATCCAGGATGAAGCGGGCCACGGCCTGTACCTGTACAGCGCCGCCGAAACGCTGGGCGTGTCGCGTGACGAGTTGCTGGCCGCGCTGCACAGCGGTAAAGCCAAGTATTCCAGCATCTTCAACTACCCGACGCTGTCGTGGGCCGACATGGGCGCCATCGGCTGGCTGGTGGACGGCTCGGCCATCATCAACCAGATCCCGCTGTGCCGCTGCTCCTATGGCCCGTATGCGCGCGCCATGATCCGCGTCTGCAAGGAAGAATCCTTCCACGCGCGCCAGGGCTACGACATCATGATGTCGCTGGCCAAAGGCACGCCGCAGCAGAAGGCCATGGCGCAGGATGCGCTGAACCGCTGGTGGTGGCCGTCGCTGATGATGTTCGGTCCGTCTGACGCGGAGTCGGTCAACAGCGCGCAGTCGGCACAATGGCGCATCAAGCTGTTCTCCAACGATGAACTGCGCCAGCGCATGGTCGACCAGACGGTCCCGCAAGTGGAGTACCTGGGCTTGAGCGTTCCCGACCCGGACCTGAAATGGAACGCTGCAACCGGCCACTATGAATTCGGCGCGATCGACTGGTCCGAATTCCACAACGTCCTGAAGGGCAACGGCCCCTGCAACCGCGAGCGCCTGCGCACCCGCGTCAAGGCTTACGAGGAAGGCGAGTGGTTCCGCGACGCGCTGCTAGCCTACGCCGACAAACACGCCGCCGCCAAGGCAGCATAAAGGAGACAAGCATGAGCAAAGAGTGGCCACTGTGGGAAGTATTCATCCGCAGCCAGCACGGGCTGGCGCATAAGCACGTGGGCAGCCTGCACGCGTCCGACGCCGAGATGGCGGTCAACAACGCGCGCGACGTGTATACCCGCCGCAACGAAGGCGTCAGCATCTGGGTGGTGCGCGCGGCCGACATCGTCGCCAGCAGCCCGTCCGACAAGGGCGCGCTGTTCGAGCCGTCCAACAGCAAGGTGTACCGCCATCCGACCTTCTTCCCGATGCCGGAAGAAGTCAAGAACCTGTAAGCGGAGTTCATCGTGGATCACAAAGTAACGCATCAAAAGTTCGACTACCTGCTGCGCCTGGGCGACAATGCGCTGATCCTGAGCCAGCAACTGTCGCAGCTGTGCGGCAAGGGACCGGCGCTGGAAGAGGACATGGCGCTCACCAACGTGGCGCTGGACTTGCTGGGCCAGACCCGCTTGTGGTACGAGTACGCCGGCGAACTCGAAGGCCAAGGCCGCGACGAGGACCAGCTGGCTTATCACCGCGACGCGCACGAGTTCAAGAACTGCCTGCTGCTGGAGCAGCCGAACGGGAACTACGCCGACACGATGATGCGCCAGTTCTTCTTCGATACCTGGCACTACTTCCAGATCCGCGCGCTGACGCAGTCGTCGGATGCCCGCATCGCCGGCATCGCCGAGAAGTCGCTCAAGGAAGTAACCTATCACCTGCGCCGCAGCGGCGACTTGATCGTGCGCCTGGGCGACGGCACGGACGTCAGCCACGCCAAGAGCCAGGCCGCCGCCGATGAGTTGTGGATGTACAGCGGTGAAGTCTTCAACTACGACGCGCTCGATAACGCGATGGTCGAGCAGGGCGTGGCACCGGCCGCCGCCGCACTGCGCGAGCAATGGCTGGCCCATGTGGCCGAGATCTTCGCCGAAGCGACGCTGAAGATGCCGCCGGCCGATGCGTGGATGCAAAAGGGCGGCAAGCAGGGCGCGCACAGCGAGCACCTGGGCTACATCCTGGCCGAGATGCAGTTCCTGCAGCGCGCTTATCCCGGAGCGGAGTGGTAAATGGACGCTGTCGCCGTCAACGCCGAACAAGTGTGGGGCTGGCTGGGCGAGGTCTGCGACCCTGAAATCCCGGTCATCTCCATCGTCGACCTGGGCATCGTGCGCGATGTGCAGCTGGCCGATGACGGCACATGCATCGTCACCATCACGCCGACCTATTCCGGCTGCCCGGCCATGCAAGTGATCGCCGAGTCCGTCACCGACGCATTGCGCGGCCACGGCATAGCCAACGTCAAGCTGCTCAACCAGCTCTCTCCCGCCTGGACCACCGACTGGATGAGCGACGCTGGCAAAGCCAAGCTGAGAGGCTACGGCATCGCGCCGCCCGCGCAGCAGGTGATCGACATCAGCCGCTTGCGCGCCGGGGCAAATGCCGCCGTATCCCGCAAAGTCCAGCCCAAGCTCACCATCGCCTGCCCCAACTGCGGCTCGACCCACACCGAAATTACCAGCCAGTTCGGCTCGACGCCCTGCAAGGCGCTGTACAAATGCCTGGACTGCCGCGAGCCCTTCGATTACTTCAAGTGCCACTAACAGCGTGACCACACCATGAGCAAATTCTACCCACTGTCCGTCTCGCAGGTACGCAACGAAACGCGCGACACCATCGCCGTCACCTTCGCCGTGCCGCCCGAACTGAAGGATAGCTTCAAGTTCCTGCAAGGCCAGCACCTGACGCTGCGCACCCACATCAACGACGAAGATGTGCGTCGCTCGTACTCGATCTGTTCCGCGGTGCAGGACGGCGCGCTGCGCGTGGCGATCAAGCGCACGCCCGGCGGCTTGTTCTCCACCTGGGCCAACGACAGCCTCAAGGCTGGCGCCACCATCGAGGTGATGCCGCCGATGGGCCACTTCAACGTGCCGCTGGAGGCCGGCAACCGCAAGCACTACCTGGCCTTCGCAGCCGGCAGCGGCATCACGCCCATCCTGTCCATCATCAAGACCACGCTGCTGGCCGAGCCGCACAGCACCTTCAGCCTGTTCTACGGTAACCGCGCTTCGTCGTCGGTGATCTTCAAGGAAGAACTGACCGATTTGAAGGACGTGTTCATGCAGCGCCTGAACCTGGCCTACGTGATGAGCCGCGAGCAGCAGGACATCGACCTGTTCAACGGGCGCATTACGAAAGAGAAGTGCGCGCAGTTCCTGCAGCACTGGATCCACATCGACGATGTGGACGTGGCCTTCATCTGCGGCCCGGAAGACATGATGCACGGCGTCTCCGAAGCGCTGCAGGAAGCCGGCATGCCGAAATCGAACATCAAGATCGAACTGTTCGCCGCCAGCATCCCCAAGCACCAGCACAAGCCGCGCGCCGCCGGCCTGGCCGCTGAGCGCCACGAAACCGAAGTCACCGTCATCCTGGACGGCAACCACACTAGCTTCACCATGGACCAGGATAAGGAGTCGCTGCTGGACGCCGGCCTGCGCGCCGGCATTGACATGCGCTATTCTTGCAAGGGCGGCGTGTGCTCCACCTGCCGCTGCAAGGTGCTGGACGGAAAAGTGGACATGGACGTCAACTACGCGCTGGAAGACTACGAGATCGCGCGCGGCTTCATCCTGAGCTGCCAGAGCTTCCCGACCACCGAGAAGGTCGTCATCGATTTCGACCAGGCCGAATAACCCCAACAAATCTGCGAGACGCCATGAACTACGAAAATATCCTCTTCGAGATCAAAGACGGCATAGCCCAGCTGACCCTGAACCGTCCTGACAAGCTCAACAGCTTCACCCAGGCCATGCACGAGGAAGTGCGCCACGCCATCCACCGCGCGCAGACCGACAAGAGCGTGCGCGTGTTCGTGCTGACCGGCGCCGGCCGCGGCTTCTGTGCCGGCCAAGACCTGTCGGACCGCAAGGTGGAACCGGGCGCGCGTCCGGTCGACCTGGGCGACTCGGTGGAAAAGAATTATGCGCCGCTGGTGATGTCGCTGCGTAGCCTGCCGATGCCAGTGATCTGCTCCGTCAACGGCGTGGCGGCGGGCGCCGGCGCCAACCTGGCCATGGCCTGCGACATCGTCATTGCCGCCAGATCGGCCAGCTTTATCGAATCCTTCGCCAAACTGGGACTGATCCCCGACACCGGTGGCACCTTCTTCCTGCCCCGCCTGGTCGGCACGGCGCGCGCCATGGGGCTGGCCATGCTGGGCGAGAAGCTCAGCGCTGAAAAAGCCGAGCAGTGGGGCCTGATTTGGAAGTGCGTGGACGATGCGCAGCTGGTGCACGAAACCGAGCTGCTGGCGCATCACTTCTCGATGGCGCCGACCAAGGGCATCGCTTTCACCAAGCAGGCGATCTACGCCAGCGCGACCAACACGCTGCAGCAGCAGCTCAATGTCGAATGCTGCATGATGAGCGAATTGGGCAACAGCGAAGACTATCGCGAAGGCGTGGCCGCTTTCATGGCCAAGCGCGCACCGCAATTCAAGGGGAAATAGGCATGACGGCCCTGAACAGCAGCAGCGTCATCGCCGTCATCGGCAGCGGCGCCATGGGCGCGGGCATCGCGCAGGTTGCGGCAGCCGCCGGCCATGTGGTCAAGGTGTATGACACGCGACCGGAAGCGCTCAGCAAGGCGCTGGCCGATATCGCCAGGGTGTTCCAGAAGCTGGTCGAAAAACAGCGCATGAGCGCCGCCGATGCCGATGCCGCCACCGCGCGCCTGCGCAGCGCGGCCTCGCTGGCCGATGTCGCCGATGCCGACCTGGTGGTGGAAGCCATCGTCGAAAACCTCGACGTCAAGCGCGCCCTGTTCGCCGAGCTGGAAGGCATCGTTGGCGAGCACTGCATCCTGGCCACCAATACCTCGTCGATTTCCGTCACCGCCATCGCCGCCAAGCTGCGCCTGCCGCAGCGGCTGGTGGGCATGCACTTCTTTAACCCGGTGCCGCTGATGGCGCTGGTGGAAGTCATCAGCGGCCTGGCCAGCGACGCCGCCGTTGCGCAAGCCGTGTACGACACCGCCGCTGCCTGGGGCAAGAATCCGGTGCATGCCAAATCCACGCCCGGCTTCATCGTCAATCGCGTGGCGCGTCCGTTCTACGCCGAAGGCTGGCGCCTGCTGAACGAGCAGGCCGCCGATGCCGCCACCATCGACGCGGTGATGCGCGAATCGGGCGGTTTCCGCATGGGGCCATTCGAGCTGATGGACCTGATCGGCCACGACGTCAATTTCTCGGTCACGCAATCGGTGTTCAACGCCTACTTCAGCGATCCGCGCTTTACGCCGTCGGTGTTGCAGCAGGAGATGGTCAACGCCGGTTTCCTCGGCCGCAAATCGGGACGTGGCTGCTACCAGTATGGCGAAGGCGCCGTTGCGCCGCAAGCGCAGGCCGAAGCAGCGCAGCCGAAACCGGAATATATCAGCTACACGGTGGACCCGGACGTTGCCGGCAGCGGCCGCGATCCGATCGCCAATGCGCTGGCCGAGCGCCTGCGCAGCGCCGGCTTCAAGGTCGCGCACCGCAAGGCGCCGGAAGCGCGCAGTCATGCCCACGGCAGTGTCGAAGTGGAGCCTGCAGCCTTCCACTGCAACGGCGCGGCGATCTACCTGAGCGACGGGCGCAGCGCCACCCAGCGCGCGCGTGACAACAACCATGCGGACACGGTGCTGTTCGACCTGGCGCTGGACTTCGCTAGCGCCAAGCGCATCGCACTGGCCCGCGCCGACCAGTGCAGCCTGGCCGCCTACCACAGCGTGGTCGGCCTGTTCCAGGCGGCCGGCTTCACCGTCACCCGCCTGGACGATGTACCCGGCATGGCCGTCATGCGCACCGTCGCCATGCTGGCCAACGAAGCGGCTGACGCGGTCAATCAAGGTGTCTGCTCGGCAGCGGCGGCGGACATCGCCATGCAGAAGGGCGTCAACTACCCGCGCGGTCCGCTGGCGTGGGCCGAGGCGATCGGCATCGAGCATGTGCTCAGCGTGCTGCAACATCTGGCCGCCGGCTATGGCGAGGACCGCTACCGCGTGTCGCCGCTGCTGCGCCGCAAGCAGGCCACGGGAGCGCGCTTCCATGCATAAGGACACCCACATCGATCCGGCCAAGGCGCAGGCGCTGGCCGAAGCCGCCGGCGCCGCCATGTACTCGCGCGACCGCGCCTCGCAGGCACTGGGCATGACGCTGGACGAAATCCGTCCCGGCTACGCCCGCATGTCGATGCCGGTGCGCGAGGATATGCTGAACGGTCACCAGAGCTGCCACGGCGGCTTTATCTTCTCGCTGGCCGACAGCGCCTTCGCTTTCGCTTGCAACAGCCATAACTTCAACACCGTCGGTGCCGGCTGCAGCATCGATTACCTTGCGCCCGGACGTCTGGGCGACGTGCTCACTGCCGAAGCGGTGGAACAGGCGCTGGCCGGCAAGACCGGCGTGTACGACATCGAAGTGCGCAACCAGGACCGCCGCACGCTCGCCTTGTTCCGCGGCAAATCGCATCGCGTGGCCGGCGAGGTGGTGCCGACCGTAGCGCAGCAATGATGCAGGCTGCACGGCCTGCCGCATCAACCAGGAGATAACGATGGTCCAACGTATTCCCGAGCCGCTTGATCTGGAGCCTATCGAACGCGCCAGCAAGGATGAACTGCAGGCCCTGCAACTGCAGCGCATGCAGTGGTCGCTGCGTCACGCCTACGACAATGTGCCGCACTACCGCGCCGCCTTCGATGCGGCCGGCGTGCATCCGGATGACCTGAAGACGCTGGCCGACCTGGCCAAGTTCCCCTTCACCGGCAAGAAGGAACTGCGCGAGCACTACCCGTTCGGCATGTTCGCCGTGCCGCAGGACCGCGTGGTGCGTGTACACGCATCGAGCGGCACCACCGGCAAGCCGACCGTGGTCGGCTACACGCAGAACGACATCGACACCTGGGCCCATGTGGTGGCGCGCTCGATCCGCGCAGCCGGTGGCCGCCGCGGCGACATGGTGCATATCTCGTACGGCTACGGCCTCTTTACCGGTGGCCTGGGCGCGCATTATGGCGCCGAGCGCCTGGGCTGCACCGTGATTCCGATGTCCGGCGGCCAGACCGAAAAGCAGGTGCAGCTGATCCAGGACTTCAAGCCGTCCATCATCATGGTCACCCCGTCGTACATGTTGAACATCATCGAGGAATTCCAGCGCCAGGGCCTGGACCCGGCGGCCAGCTCGCTCCAGGTCGGCATCTTCGGCGCCGAGCCATGGACCGACGCCATGCGCGCCGAGATCGAGCAGCGTGCCGGCATCGACGCGGTGGATATCTACGGCCTGTCCGAAGTCATGGGGCCGGGCGTGGCCAGCGAGTGCATCGAATCGAAGGATGGTCCGGTCATATGGGAAGACCATTTCTACCCCGAGATCATCGATCCGGAAACGGGTGAAGTGCTGCCGGACGGCGCAGAGGGCGAGCTAGTATTTACCTCGCTGAGCAAGGAAGCGCTGCCCATCATCCGCTACCGCACGCGCGATCTCACGCGTCTGCTGCCGGCGACATCGCGCTCCATGCGCCGCATCGGCAAGATCACCGGCCGTTCGGACGATATGCTGATCATCCGCGGGGTGAATGTGTTTCCGACCCAGATCGAGGAGCTGATCTGCAAGATGCCTAAGCTGGCCCCGCAATACCAGCTGATCGTGTCGCGCGACGGCCATCTGGACCAGCTGGAGGTGCTGGCCGAGCTGCGCCCGGAAGTTGGCGCCGCCGAAATCGATGCGCTGGCACGCGAACTGGAACACCACATCAAGACCTATGTCGGCGTCACCACCAAGGTGCGCCTGCTGCCGCCGAACGGCATCGAACGCACGCTGACCGGCAAGGCCCGCCGCGTGCTCGACCTGCGACCCAAGAACAACTAATCAGGAGACATTGTGAACGACGCTTTTATCTGTGACGCGATCCGTACCCCCTTTGGCCGCTACGGCGGCGCCCTGTCGGGCGTGCGCAGCGACGATTTGGCCGCGCTGCCGATCGCCGCGCTGATGGCCCGCAATCCCGGCGTGGACTGGTCCAAGGTGGATGACCTCTACTACGGCTGCGCCAACCAGGCGGGTGAAGACAACCGCAACGTCGGCCGCATGGCGGCGCTGCTGGCCGGCCTGCCGGTCGATGTGCCGGCCAACACCATCAACCGCCTGTGCGGTTCCAGCCTGGACGCCGTAGGCATCGCCGCCCGCGCCATCAAATCCGGCGAGGCGCAGCTGATTATTGCCGGCGGCGTGGAGAGCATGAGCCGCGCGCCTTTCGTCATGGGCAAGGCCGACAGCGCCTTCTCGCGCGCTGCCAAGATCGAAGACACCACCATAGGCTGGCGCTTCGTCAACGCCCTGATGAAGGCCAGGTACGGCATCGACAGCATGCCGGAGACGGCCGAAAACGTGGCCGGGGAATTCAACATCAGCCGCGCCGATCAGGATGCGTTTGCGTTGCGTAGCCAGCAGCGCTGGGCCGCCGCCCATGCCGCCGGCGTGTTCAAGGACGAAATCGTGCCGGTCACGCTGGCTCAAAAAAAAGGCGATCCGAAAGTCATCGACACCGACGAACATCCGCGCCCCGACACCACGATCGAAATGCTGGCCAAGCTGAAAGGCGTGGTCAAGCCGGATGGTTCGGTCACGGCCGGTAACGCCTCCGGCGTCAACGACGGTGCTTGCGCCATCCTGCTGGCCTGCGCTGGCGCAGCCGAGAAGTTCGGCCTGAAAAAGCGCGCCCGCGTGCTGGGCATGGCCACCGCCGGACTGGCGCCGCGCATCATGGGCTTCGGTCCGTCGCCAGCGTCGAAGAAGGTGCTGGCCCAGGTTGGCCTGAGCATCGACCAGATGGACGTGATCGAATTGAACGAAGCCTTTGCCGCGCAGGCACTTGCGGTCACCCGCGATCTTGGCCTGGCCGACGATGTGGCGCGCGTCAATCCGAACGGCGGCGCCATTGCCATCGGCCACCCGCTGGGCGCATCCGGCGCGCGGCTGGTACTGGCGGCGCTCAATCAGTTGGAACGCAGCGGCGGCCGTTACGGCCTGTGCACCATGTGCATAGGCGTCGGTCAGGGTATCGCACTGGTCATCGAGCGCGTTTAGTATCCGTAGCGTGTCGTTCCCGCGCAGGCGGGAGCCCGTGGATTCCCGCCCGCGCGGCAATGAGCTACATCGGCAGAGGAAGCAAATGGTCAAAGTATATGAAATCAACGGCGTCACGCCGGTCGTTCACGCCAGCGCCTATGTGCATCCCAGTGCGGTGCTGATCGGCGACGTGATCGTCGGCCCGCGCTGCTACATCGGCCCACTGGCATCGCTGCGCGGCGACTTCGGCCGCCTGATCCTGGAAGAGGGCGCCAACCTGCAGGACACTTGTGTCATGCACGGTTTTCCCGGCTGCGACACGGTGGTCGAGGCGAACGGCCATATCGGCCATGGCGCCGTGCTGCATGGTTGCCGCATCGGCCGCAATGCGCTGGTGGGCATGAACGCTGTCGTGATGGACAACGCCGTGATTGGCGCGGAGAGCATCGTCGCCGCCATGAGCTTTGTCCGCGCCGGCATGGAAATCCCGCCGCGCAGCATGGTGGTCGGCACGCCGGCCAAGGTGATGCGCGAACTGCGCGATGAAGAAATCAAATGGAAGAGCGCTGGCACCGCCCAGTATCAGGAGCTGGCCGTGCGCTCGATGCAGACCATGCGCGAAGTCGAAGCGTTGGCCGAAGTTGAATCCGACCGCAAGCGCATCGATTGGGAAACCTCGCTGCCGCTGCACCTGCATAAAAACGCAAGCACATAAACATCACGGAGATACCCCATGTCCCAAGTCTCAACCCTGCAAAGCTGGATCGGCGGCCGCTGGATCGGCAATCAAGCTGCCACGCCGCTGCACAGCGCCCTGACCAATTCTCTGATCTATCACACCCACGCCGAAAAGATCGACTTCGACGAAGCCGTGAGCTACGCCCGCAAGACCGGTGTGCCGGCGCTGATGGCAATGGACTTCCAGCAGCGCGCCGCGCGCCTGAAGGCCTTGGCCTTGTATCTGGTGAGCCGCAAGGAAGAACTGTACAAAATCTCGCACCTGACCGGCGCCACCCGTGCCGACAGCTGGGTCGATATCGAAGGCGGTACCGGCACGCTGTTCGCCTACGCCAGCATGGGCAGCCGCGAGTTGCCATCGTCGAACGTGCTGCACGAAGGTCCGGCCATGGCACTGGGTAAGAACGGCGGCTTCTCCGGCACCCACATCCTGGTGCCGCGCGGCGGCCTGGCGGTGCACATCAACGCCTTCAACTTCCCGATCTGGGGCCTGCTGGAGAAGTTTGCTCCCAGCTTCCTCGCTGCCATGCCGTGCATCGGCAAACCGGCCACCGCCACCAGCTACCTGACCGAAGCGCTGGTACGCATGATCAACGAATCGGGCCTGCTGCCGGAGGGCGCGCTGCAGCTGGTCATCGGTAGCACCGGCGACCTGCTGGACCGCCTGGGCGGCTCCGACGTGGTGACCTTCACCGGTTCCGCCGACACCGCTGCCAAGCTGCGCACCAATCGCAACCTGATCGCCAATTCGGTGCCGTTTACCGCCGAAGCGGATTCGCTGAACTGCGCGATCCTGGCGCCGGACGTGACGCCGGACGATGTGGAGTTCGATCTGTTCGTCAAAGAAGTTGCGCGCGAAATGACCGGCAAGGCCGGCCAGAAATGTACCGCAATCCGCCGCATTATCGTGCCGCAGGAGCAGGTGGATGCGGTGAGCACGCGTCTGCGCGAACGCCTGTCTAAAATCAGCGTCGGCGATCCTTCGGTCGAAGGCGTGCGCATGGGCGCTCTGGCGTCCAAGGACCAGCAGCGCGACGTGGCCGAGCGTGTCGAGATGCTGGCGCGCGGCAACGAGGTGTTGTTCGGCGAGCGTGACGGCTTCAAGCTGCTTGGCGACGGCGTGGCCCATGGCTCCTTCTTCGCGCCGACGCTGCTGCTGTGCCGCGACGGTATGCGCAACGAGGCCGTGCACGACATCGAAGCCTTCGGCCCGGTCAGCACCATCATCAGCTACGACGGCATCGACGAAGCGATGGCCCTGGCCGCGCGCGGCAAAGGCAGCCTGGTGTCGACCTTGGTGACCAAAGACCCGATGCTTGCCGCGCGTGCGGTGCCGCTGGCTGCCGCCTCGCATGGCCGCGTGCTGATCCTCGATAAAGAAGCCTCGGTCGATTCGACCGGCCACGGCTCGCCGCTGCCGCAGCTCAAGCACGGTGGCCCGGGCCGCGCCGGTGGCGGCGAAGAACTCGGTGGCATCCGCGCCGTGCGCCATTTCCTGCAGCGTGCCGCGATCCAGGGCTCTCCGACCATGCTGGCGGCGGTGACGGGCGAATACGTCCGCGGCGCCAAGGTACAGGAAAGCGAACTGCATCCGTTCCGCAAATACTTCGAAGAGCTGAAGATGGGCGACTCGCTGCTGACCCATCGCCGTACGGTGAGCGAAGCGGACATCGTCAACTTCGGTGGTGTCTCGGGCGATTACTTCTACATGCACTTCGACGAGATCGCCGCCAAGGACAGCCAATTCGGCAAGCGCATCGCGCACGGCTATTTCGTGCTGTCGGCCGCTGCGGGGCTGTTCGTTTCGCCGGCGCCGGGACCGGTGCTGGCGAACTACGGCCTGGACAACCTGCGCTTCATCACGCCGGTGGCGATCGGCGACACCATCCGCGCCCGCCTGACCTGCAAGCGCAAGGTCGACCGCAACCGCACCGACGACAAAGGCGTGGGCCAGGGCGTGGTGGCGTGGGATGTGCAAGTGACCAACCAGAACGAAGAACTGGTCGCCAGCTACGACATCCTGACGCTGGTAATGAAACGCAGTTAAGCAGAGCGTGCGCGCGCTGATCCGGCGACCAGCGCCCGTATCACCTGCGGATAGCCATGTGCCAGCTGGGCGCGTTCCAGGAGGCCTTGATCCTTGAGCCAGCGGTGCAGCGCGGGCAGGTTGTAGGAGGGGACGGTGGGTGCCAGGTGGTGCTCGAAGTGGAAGTTGACGTAGTTGGGGGCCACCGTCAGGCGCTCCCACCAGCGTGCCGTCACGGTACGGGTGTTGCTCCAGATATCGGTGCTCATGGTGCCGGGCAGGGCGCCGTGTTCGGCGGCGTTGCGGATGCGGGCGAACAGCATGTAGCTGCTCAGCCACGACGCGGGCCATAGCAGGTACAGCACTCCGTGACCTCCCCACCACAGCGCCGCCGCCGCCGCACCGTGCACCAGCAGCATGCGGCGCATGTTCCACAGCAGGTACTTGGGATGGCGGCGCGGCGCAGCCTCGCCATCGCTCGCCTGAGCTGCCTGCGTGGCTGACTTGCGATAGGCGTAGCCGAACTTCAGCTGGCGCGGATCCTGGTAGGAATACAGTACCGCCAGCGTCGCCAGCGCCTTCAGGCCGGTCAGCCCGATCACGTCGCGAGCAACCTTGCGCAGCATCGACGCCGGCGTAACCGGATAGCCGGCATAGTTCTGCAAGTCGGGATCGGCATCGGTGCCGGTCTTGACGTGGTGCTTCATGTGATAGGCGCGGTACACCTCCAGGTCGGCAAACATCGGCGCGGCGCACAGCCAGCGGCCGACCCAGTCATTCATGGTCTGCGACGGCAACAGCGAGCGGTGCGCGCATTCGTGCATCAGGATGCCCAGCCCGAGCTGGCGTCCGCCCAGCACCAGCATCGCTGCCAGCAGCGCCGGCACATCGGGACGCCAGGCCACCAGCGCAAAACTGGCCGCCACCAGTGCCCAGTTCACCACCAGCATCCAGCCGGCGCGCCACAGCGATTTACGCTGCAGCAATTGCAGTTGTTCCCGAGGCAGGATATGGCGCGTGTCTGGCATGATGGTCTCCGTGTTTTGCCGCTACTGTCGCAGTTTGGCACAGCCTTGGCTTGACATAGCCCGACAGCGGGCTTAACATTTTGCGCCACACCCCAGGATAATGGCCGCCACATGACCGTGCTACGCCAACAACGCAGCGTCCCCGAAAGCTTCGTGCTGATGCTGTATGAGTATCTGGACGCGCGCGGTTGGCCTGCCGAGCAGTTGCTAGGCCAACCCCGTCCGGTACTGGCCGCGCACGACCACGTGGCGCTGCCGGTCGGCCTGTGGATGGCGCTGCTGCAGCGGGCTGCCCAGGCCTTGGGCGATCCGCGACTGGGCCTGAAGCTGGGCCAGAGCGTCACCGCGCGCCACATGGGCATCGTCGGCTACCTGATGATGGCATCGGCTACCCTGGGCGCATCGCTGCAGCGGCTGGAGCACTACCAGCGCCTGATCTACGATGTTTCCACGATGCAGATACGGCCGCACGGCAACGAGACCGATTATGTCTGGGCGCCGGAACCGCAGGAGCTGCACGGCGCGCTGGTCAGCGAAACGTCGCTGACCGCACTCGCCCAGTTCTGCCGCTACATCGCCGGGCGCGGCGTACGGCCAAGCAAAGTGCGCTTCATCGAGCCCGCACCGCGCGACATTGCCCCCTATCTGGATTACTTTGGCTGCCCGGTGCTGTTCGGCCAGCCGGAAGCCGGCCTGAGCTTCGACGCCGCCACGCTGGTGCTGCCGGTGCGCACCGCCGATGCCGCGATCCTGGCGCTGATGCAGCAGCAAGCCGACAGCCTGCAGGCAGGACTATCCGAACAGCGCTCGCTGGTCGAGGAAGTGCGGCGCCACATCAGCCGCATGCTGCGCGATCGCGCGCCCAGCCTCGAGCAGGTCGCCGCAGACATGGGCTACTCGGCGCGCACGCTGCAACGCCAGCTGCGCGAGGGCGGCAGCAGCTTTCGCGACGAGACCGCCGCGGTGCGCTGCCAGGTCGCCCAGGCCTACTTGCGCGACCCGCGTCTCAACCTGGTGGAGATCGCCCTGATGCTGGGCTACACGGAGCACAGCGCCTTCAGCCGCAGTTTCCAGCGCTGGACCGGCATGACGCCGCAGGCTTACCGCTTGGCCAGCCCGAACGGATCGTCGATGGAGTGAGCCGGTTCAGTGAACCACTTCGGACCGTTTTCCGTCATGTAGAAATGGTCCTCATGGCGCACGCCGAATTCGCCGGGGATGCAGATCATCGGTTCGTTCGAGAAGCACATGCCCACGTCCAGCGGCGTCTTGTCGCCACCGACCAGATACGGCCACTCGTGGATATCGAGGCCGATGCCGTGGCCGGTGCGGTGCGGCAGGCCGGGCAGCTTGTAGCCGGGGCCGAAGCCGTCGGCTTCCAGCGAACGGCGCGCGGCGCGGTCGACTTCCTCGCACGGTACGCCCAGCTGCGCCGCGTCGAAGGCCGCCAGCTGCGCCGCTTTTTCGCTGTTCCACACCGAGCGCTGGCGTTCACTGATCTCGCCATACACATAGGTGCGGGTGATGTCGGAGATATAGTTGTGCACCTTGCAGCCGGTATCGATCAGCACCGTATCGCCCGGTTTCAGCGTTTGCACGTAGCTGACGCCATGCGGATAAGCGGTCGCTTCGCCAAACAGCACGATGCAGAAGTACGAACCGGACGCGCCCACTTTGCGGTGCGCGCGGTTGATGAACTCTTCCACCTCCACCGTGGTGATCCCCTCACGCAAGATGCTGGCGGCCGCCACGTGCACGGCCAGCGTCATGTCTTTGGCGCGCTGCATCAGTGCGATTTCGTTCGGCGACTTGCGGCTGCGGCAGTGGGCCGTCACGGTGCGCGCATTCTCCAGTGCGTAGCCGTCGGCCAGCGGACGGATGCCGTCGTAGATGAAGAAGGCGGCGCTTTCGCAAATGCCGACGCGCGGCGGCTGCGCGGCGTTGGGCGCGATGCCCATGCGCTGCAGCATGGCGATGAACAGCGCATAGGGGCTTTCATGCTCGTGCCAGCAGTGCACGTGGCCCTCCACCAGCATGAAGTCCTTCAGCGTGCTTTCCTCGAACGCCGGGGCGATGTATTCCACCGCGCCGTCGGCCGGAATGATGGCGCCGACCATGCGTTCACTGGCATACCATTTGGTGCCAGTGAAGTAGCTCAGGTTGGAGCCCGCGTTGACGTAGATCGCCGCGATGCCCTGCTCGCGCATATAGGCTTGCGCCTTGGCGAGGCGTTGCAAATGCTCGTCCTTGCCGATCGGGCCTGTGCCCGCCGTCATGTCGGACAAAGTGGCCAGTGCCTGGTCCATGGTTTTATCGCCGATGCTCATATAGCTTCCTTATTTCTTGTCGCTGTCAGTGGAAAAATTCAGTTGCGCCGGTTCGTCGTCCTTTTTTTCTTCGGCTGGCTTGCTGTCGTAATTGGCCGGGGAGTCGATCTTCAGTTCGATCTGTTCGTGCATGTCGACCTTCTTTTCGACCGATACCAGGCGCGGGAAGCCGATGATCAGCGCCACCATGATGACCTGGATCAGCACGAAGGGTATCGCGCCCCAATAGATATCAGCGGTCTTCACCTCTCTCGGCGCGACCGAGCGCAGATAGAATAGCGCGAAGCCGAACGGTGGATGCATGAAGGAAGTCTGCATGTTTACGCCCAGCAGCACGCCGAACCAGATCAAGTCAATGCCCAGTTTATCAGCCACCGGACCGACCAGCGGCACCAGGATGAAGGCCAGCTCGAAGAAATCGAGGAAGAAGGCCAGCACGAAGAACATCAGGTTGACCACGATCAGGAAGCCGCTGCTGCCGCCGGGGAGGCTAGAGAGCAGATGCTCGACCCACAGGTCGCCGTTCACACCGCGGAACACCAGTGCGAACACGGTGGAGCCGATCAGGATGAACATGACAAAGCAGGCCAGCCGCGTGGTCGAGTGCATGGCTTGCTGGGTCAGCTTCCAGCTCAGGCGACGGTTGAACATGGCCAGCAGGATGGCGCCCATCGCACCCATGCCGCCGCCTTCGGTCGGCGTGGCCAAACCGATGAAGATGGTGCCCAGCACCAGGAAAATCAGGGCCAGCGGCGGAATCATCACGAACACTACCCGTTCGGCCATGCGTGACAGCAGCTTCAGTTTCAGCTGGCGGTTCAGCAGCGCGAACACGAAGGCGCCGACGATGCCGACGCCGGCCGAGTAGATGCCCAGTTCATCGGCCGCCAGGCTGGGATGGGCGGCACCCCAATAGTGGGCAAAGCCGAACGAGGTGGCGGTCGCTCCCGCCGCCAGTGCCAGCAGCGAAGCTGCGCCGCTGTCGCCGTTCGGCTCGCGCAGGTTGCGCGCTTCCAGCGGCAGGACAGGCACCATCTTCGGCTTGAAGATCGACACTGCCAGGACGTAGACGGCATACAGGGCGGTCAGCAGAAGACCGGGCGCGAAGGCGGCCTTGTACATGTCGCCCACCGAGCGGCCCAGCTGGTCGGCCATCACGATGAGTACCAGCGAGGGCGGAATGATCTGTGCCAGCGTGCCGGAGGCGGCGATCACGCCGGCCGCCAGCGTCTTGTCGTAACCGTAGCGCAGCATCACCGGCAGCGAGATCAGGCCCATCGAAATCACCGATGCCGCCACCACGCCGGTGGTCGCCGCCAGCAGCGCGCCGACGAAGATCACCGCGTATGCGACGCCACCGCGTATCGGGCCGAATAGCTGGCCTATGGTGTCGAGCAGGTCTTCGGCCATGCCGGAGCGTTCCAGGATCAGGCCCATGAGGGTGAAGAAGGGGATGGCCAGCAGCGTATCGTTGGCCATGATGCCGAAGATGCGGTTGGGGAGTGCTTGCAGCAGTTCGGGCTTGAGCAGGCCCAGTTCCATGCCCACGATGCCGAAGAACAGGCCATTGGCGGCCAGGGAGAACGCTACCGGAAAGCCGGAGAGCAGGAAGATGACCAGGGCGCCGAACATGATCGGTGCCAGATTCGCCGTCAGGAACAATTCCATGGGTTGTGGTCCGCCTTTTTTAATTGATCTTGTTGGCAGCCTTGATCGCCTCGATTTCTTCCTGCGGCGTGGCGATGTGTTTGGCGAAGGCGCTGGCATCGAGCTTCCCGGCCAGGAAGGCGATGCGCTTGATGATTTCGGAGAGGCCTTGCAGCACCATCAGCACGAAGCCGAGCGGCACCAGCAGCTTGGCCGGCCAGACGATCAAGCCGCCGGCGTTGCTGGACATCTCGCCGCTCTGGATCGAGAGCAGCGCGAACGGTAGGCCGTAGTACAGGATCACCAGCGAGATCGGCATCAGGAAGAATACGAAGCCGAACAGGTCGATCCACACTTGCGTGCGTTTGGAGAAGCGCCCGGCGATGACGTCGATGCGTACGTGTTCATCGCGCTTGAGGGTGTAGCTGGAGGCCAGCATGAACATGGCGGCAAACAGGTACCACTGGATTTCCAGCCAGCCGTTGGAGCTGGCGTTGAAGATGTAGCGCATCAGCGCGTTGCCGGTGCAGATGATGACGGCGGCCAGCAGTGCAAAGCCGACCAGGGTGGCGATCTTTTCGTTGAGCGTGTCGATGGCACGCGAAACGGACAAAAACATGTGTCTCCTCTCATCTTGTGGACGATGCCGGAGCGCTGCGTTGGCGCTACGGTCGCGGGCAATGCTTAGGGTCGTTGCTGATTGTCATTCCCGCGCAAGCGGGAAGTCATCCCCCCAGTGGGGGAAATGACGAGTTACTCGCTTAGCTGCTGTCGCACGCGGGCGATGGCGGCGCGTACCTGCTTCGGCGCGGTGCCGCCGACGTGGTCACGCGCGGCAACCGAGCCCTCCAGCGTCAGCACGGCAAACACGTCATCCTCGATCAGCGTCGAGAAGGCGCGCAGCTGGTCCAGCGACATTTCGGCCAAATCGATCTGCAGGTCGTCGCAGGCGCGCACCGCATGCGCCACGGCTTCGTGAGCGTCGCGGAAAGGCAGGCCTTTCTTCACCAGATAATCGGCCAGGTCGGTCGCGGTGGCGTAGCCCTGCAGCGCGGCGGCGCGCATCGCTTCCGGCTTGACGCTGATGCCGCCGGCCATGTCGGCGAAGATGCGCAGCGTATCGACCACGGTATCGACCGTGTCGAACAGCGGTTCCTTGTCTTCCTGATTGTCCTTGTTGTAGGCCAGCGGCTGGCCCTTCATCAGCGTCAGGAGGCCCATCAGGTGGCCATAGACGCGGCCCGTCTTGCCGCGCGCCAGTTCCGGCACGTCCGGGTTTTTCTTTTGCGGCATGATAGACGAACCGGTACAGAAGCGGTCGGCAATGTCGATGAAGCCCACGCGCGGGCTCATCCAGATGATCAGCTCTTCGGACATGCGCGACACATGGGTCATGATCAGCGCGGCGGCAGCGGTGAATTCGATCGCGAAGTCGCGGTCCGACACGGCGTCCAGCGAGTTGTGGCAGACGTCGTCGAAACCCAGCGTCCTGGCCACGCGCACGCGGTCGATCGGGAAGGTGGTGCCGGCCAGCGCGGCGGCGCCCAGTGGCAGGCGGTTGACACGCTTGCGGCAGTCGGCCATGCGCTCGGCGTCGCGGCCGAACATTTCGACGTAGGCCAGCATGTGGTGGCCGAAGGTGATCGGCTGCGCCACCTGCATGTGGGTGAAGCCCGGCAGGATGGTGTCGGCGTTTTTCTCGGCCAGGTCGGTCAGCGCGCCGCGCAGGGCGTTCAGCAGCCCGAGCACGTCGTCGATGGCAGCGCGCACGTACAGACGGATGTCGGTCGCGACCTGGTCGTTGCGCGAGCGGCCGGTGTGCAGGCGCTTGCCGGCGTCGCCGACCAGTTCGGTCAGGCGTTTTTCGATATTCAGGTGGACGTCTTCCAGGTCCAGCAGCCATTCGAACTGGCCGGCTTCGATCTCCTGTGAAATCTGCGTCATGCCGCGCTCGATCTCGGCGCGGTCGGCTGCGCTGATGATGCCTTGTGCGGCCAGCATTTCAGCATGGGCCAGCGAGCCCTGGATGTCGGCCTTGGCCAGGCGTTTGTCGAAGAAGACAGAAGCGGTGTAGCGCTTGACCAGATCGGAGACGGGTTCGGAGAAGCGGGCCGACCAGGCCTCGCCTTTTTTGGACAGTTGTGCAGTCATGGGATTGATTTCTGTAAGATGGCGCGGGGTGATCTGGACGATTATAGCCAAGGATGGCGCACCGTAGCCCAAAAATAGGGCAAGCTTGTTGTTTATACCATGCGAATTAAGGGAAAATCTACGCAATCATGACTAGTCTGACCATCAGCAACGACAAGGCGGCGCTGGATGTGCCGATGATTCACCAGTTCCTGAGCCGCGAGTCGAGCTGGGCGCTCGGCATGCCTTTGGCGCTGCTGGAGCGCGCCATCGCCCATTCGCTGTGCTTTGGAGCCTACCTGGACGGGCGGCAGATTGCGTTTGCGCGCGTGATTACCGATTGCGCGACCTTTGCCAATCTGGTCGATGTGTTTGTGCTGCCGCAGTTTCGCGGCCTAGGCTACAGTAAGCAACTGGTGGCGGCCATCATGGCGCATCGGGATTTGCAGGGGCTGCGGCGCTTCACACTGGCGACGGCCGACGCGCACGGGCTGTATGCGCGCTACGGCTTCACCTCGCCATCGCGGCCGCAGACGCTGATGGAGCGCTATGTGCCGGATCGCTACGCGTTGCCGCAGATCGCGCCGCAGTTGGGGCCAGACCCTGGCTGAGTTGCGTTGGCCGTAGTGCCTGCCAGGCAAGCTGGCTGATCCCGGCTCGATGCAGGGCGTTGCTCACTGCCACTCACTGCCAATTCATCAGGCAGGGCGGAATCAGCAGCAACAACGCCAGCAGCGCATAGATCAGCTGCAGCGGCACCATCCACTTGGCCCAGGTAATCCACGGTACCCGCGCCAGCGCGAGCACGCCGACGGTGATGCCGGAGGTCGGTATCATCGGCGTGCTGAGCTCGCCGAACTGGAATGCCAGGATCGCGGTCTGGCGCGTCACGCCCACCAGGTCCGCCAGCGGCGCCATGATCGGCATGGTCAGCGCCGCCTGGCCGCTGCCGGAGTGGATGAAGAAGTTGATCACGGTCTGGATCCCGAACATCTTCTGCGCCGCGAAGATCGGGCTGGACGAGGCCACCAGCGGCATCAGCGCGTGCAGCATGGTGTCGATGATATGCGCGTCACGCGCCAAAATCATGGTACCCCGAGCCAGGGCAATCACCAGCGCCGTGCCCACCAGGTCGCGCGCGCCCTGCATGAACGACGCCACCAGCGTATCCGAATCCAGGCCGGCGATCAGGCCCGCAACGATCGCCATCGACAGGAACAGTGCCGCAATCTCCTCGATGAACCAGTCGAATTTGACCACGCCCACCACCATCGTCAGCAGCGTCGCGGCGAACAATGTCAGCACGATTTTGTGGGTGCCGGTCATGGCGATGGATTCGCCCGGGCCGTTCGGCTGCTGGCGGCGTTTTTCCAGGTCCAGCTGCCAGGTCGGGCTTTTTTCCGGTGAGCGCTTGATACGCGCCGCGTACCACATCAGGAACACGATGGTGATGGCAGTGGCCAGCGCCCACACGATGGCGCGGTAGACGATGCCCGAAAACACCGGCACTGCGGCAATGCCTTGCGCAATGCCGACGTTGAAGGGATTGAGGAACGCGGCCGAAAACCCGACCTGCGAACCGAGGAAGGGAATCGATACGCCGACTATGGTGTCATAGCCCAGCGCCAGTGCCAGCGGCACGAAGATCAGGATGAACGGTATCGCCTCTTCGTTCATGCCGAAGGTGGCGCCACCGATCGAGAACAGGGTGACGAACACCGGTATCAGCGCCGCCCGCACAAAACGCGAATGCTGGTGCGCGCGCGCCAGCGACTCGATCATCGCGGCGATGGCCTGCGTGGTGTGCAGCACGTTGAACACGCCGCCCACGATCAGCACAAAGCCGATGATTAGCGCCGCTTCGGCAAAGCCTTTGATCGGCGCCATCATCAGTTGCGGCAATCCTTGCGGCATGCTGGCGACGTAGTGGAAGGTGGCCGGATCGACCAGCTGCTTGCCGTTGACCAGATGGGTGTCGTATTTGCCGCCGGGGACCAGCCAGGTCGCGATCGCGATCATGGCCAGGATGGCGAACAGCAGGACGAAGGTGTGCGGCAGTTTGAATTTTTTCATTGGGTTTATTGGCTCAACAGCTTACCGGCGCGGAAAGCCTTGGCGCCCGCCACCTTGCCGACGTTCATGCCGCGCAGGACATGGCGGTGCGCGCTGCGGGCGAAGAACACCCCCGGCACGCTGGCGCGCAGCACCGTGGTCTCGCCGGAGACCGGATCGATCAGATCGGCCAGCATATCGCCTGGCTGCACGTATGCGCCCAGCTCGCAGGTGTACACCAGCAGGCCGGCATGCGGTGCCAGCACCGGCGCCACGCCTTCCAGCGGCGTAGGCTGGCACAGCGGCGCGGGCAGTTGCTCGAGCGCGGCGTCGATTGCAGCTTGATCCGGCAGACTGTCGTCGCGCAGCACGCCGCTCAGCACCAGGAAGCGCAGCAGGCCTTGCGCGTCGGCGCGCGCCAGGTCGTAGCTCACTTCCATCTCGCCGCGCAGTTCCACCGTGGTGGACAGGCAGGCCATCGGAATCGGATAGCCCTTGAAGTGCTGTTCCAGGTCCCACCACAGCCGGCTGCAGGCTTCGTCGAACGGTTCCTCGCCCGCTTCCAGTGCTAGCAGCACGGCATGCGCTCCCAGGATGGCGGCCAGCGGCGCGATGGCGCCGGCCAGCGGCGTGCCGGTGTAGATGTGCAGCACCGCCTCGTTATCGCAATGCAGATCGAGTACGATGTCGGCGTCGATCGCCATGCCCAGCAAGGTTTTCTTCAATTGCTCGGCATCGGTGGACGGCTCCCAGCGGGTGACTGAAGCGCGCGCGTGTTCACGGATGATGCGCACGTTGGCCGGCGCATCGTCGCTCAGCTGTCCCGCCAGCGACTGTTTCAGCTCCTGCGCCACGTGTTTGTAGGCGCGGTTGAAGTTGACGCCGGTGGTCAGGTCGAAGCGGCCGAACGCGGCGCCCTGGATGGCCTGCGCCAGTCCGATCGGATTGGCCGCCGGGACCAGGATGATTTCGCCGGCGATCTTGCCGGCCGCCTCGAGTGCCAGCAGTTCCTTGCGCAGGAACTGCGACACCAGCATGCCGGGGATTTCGTCGGCGTGCAGCGAGGCCTGGATATAGACCTTCTTGCCGGCGCCCGGGGTGCCGAAGTGGAAGCTGGTCAGTTCAAAGCCGGCATTGCCGTGGACAGCGGAGAGCGGGTGCTTGTGTGCTTGCATAATAGGCCGCCGCCTTTATCGGCGGGCGCGCTTGGTGGGGGTGGAACGAGTATGTCGCATTCTTTTAACAATGTAAATTAGCTGTCAAGTTTGCCCGCTTCGTGGCGGATTGTTGTGTTTTCCTTTCCAAGTTACACTGACCCTCGCGGACGTCGTTTTTCAGGCGCCGGAAACTGCTTGGTGACGCACCTGCCAGCGCGTCATGTTATTGATTTGGAAGGGCATTATGCAAGCTTTTGGTAAATCGTTATCCGTCCTGTGCCTGGCGTGGCTGCTGGCGCTGGCCGGTTCCCTGGGAGGGGCATCGGGCGCTGCCGCCGCCGCACCCAAGATCACCCTGCCCGGCAAAAACGTCGACGTGAGCACCACCGCCAAGCTGCCGTCCAAGGCGGTGCCGCCGCCCAAGCCGGTGCTGGCGCCGCCCGCCGGCAACCTGGTCATCATCGGCGGCGGCCTGCGCGCCGACAACGCCGAAGTCTGGCAGCGCATCGTCGCGCTGGCCGGCGGCAAGGGCGCGCGCATCGCCGTCTTCGGCATGGCGTCGATCAATCCGGAAAAGTCCGGCCAGAGCATCATCAACAAACTCAATCAATACGGTGCGCAGGCCTTTTTCGTGCCGCTGGCCGTCACCCTGCCCAATAGCGATTACCGCAAGGCCGCCGAAGATCCCGAGATCGTCGCGCTGATCCACTCGGCCACCGGCATCTACTTCGCCGGCGGCGACCAGGCCCGCATCACGCAGGCGCTGGTACGCGCCAACGGCCACCGCACTGCCGCGCTGGAAGCGATCTGGGACGTTTACCGCGACGGCGGCGTGATCGCCGGCTCCAGCGCCGGCGCCGCCATCATGAGCACCACCATGTTCTACGACGCCAAGCCGGTGCTGGACATGCTCAAAATGGGTGTCAACGACGGCAAGGAAATCGCCCCCGGCCTGGGCTTCATCGGCGACGACGTGTTCATCGACCAGCATCTGCTGGTGCGCGGCCGCTTCGCGCGCATGATCCCGGTGATGTTGAAGAAGGGCTACCAGATCGGCCTGGGCATCGACGAGAACAGCGCCATGGTGGTCGACGCCCGGCGCGAAGTGGAAATCATCGGCTACAGCGGCGCGCTGCTGATCGACCTGTCGTCGGCGATTACCGACCGTGGCGTCAAAGGTTTCAATATCAGCAACGCGGCGATCAGCTATCTGGATCGGGGCGACAAGTTCAACCTGGTCACGCGCGCTTTCACGCCGTCGCCGGACAAGGCCGACAACAAGCTCGATCCCAACCAGCCTGATATGCGCGAGCCGGTGTTTACCAACGACATCCTCGGCAACAACGCGGTGCTGGACTTGATGGGCAACCTGATTGACAACGCCCAGCAGGAAGCGATCGGCATCGCCTTCGGCAATCCGCGCGATCCGTATCCGGACCTGGGCTTCGAATTTCGCTTCAGTAAAACCGTCAACAGCGTCGGCTACAGCTCCACCGAAGCCGAGGCCTATTCGGTGCTGAAGCTGCGGCTGGACATCCGGCCTATCCAGTTGCAACAGCCCTTGTACCGCTACAAATAGTATTTCGATATCGAGCGCGCTCCGACGATATGCGCCCGCCCAAGTGGCGCACGCATATCCGGTATATAGTGCAGAAAACCAGGCCGTTTTCCACCGGAGCCGATCATGCCGAAACTTAGCCTCACGCAGATAGTGCGCGCGACCCTGGTGCTCGCTGCGTCGACGGGCATTCATGGCGCGCACGCGCTCCAGGTGCAGCCGCCGGAGGTGGGGATACCGGCCGCCGCCAAGGGATCGCTGGTCATCATCGGCGGCAATTTGCGGCCCGACAATGCCGAAGTGTGGCAGCGTATCGTGGTGCTGGCCGGCGGGGATGGCGCGCGCATCGCCGTGTTGCCGTCCGCCTCCGCCTATCCGGCGCAAACCGGTGAACGTATCGTCGAACGCCTGAAGCACTACGGTGCCGACGCCTTCCTGGTGCCGCTGGCCGTCAAGCTGGAAGGCAGCGACTACCGCAAGGTGGCCGAAGACGCCACGCTGACCGCTGCCGTGCGCGCGTCCGGCGGGGTGTTCTTTGCCGGCGGCGACCAGGCCCGCATCACCCAGGCGCTGGTGCGCGAGGACGGCAGCCGCAGCGCCATGCTGGACGCGGTGTGGGACGTCTACCGCCGCGGCGGCGTGGTGGCCGGCAGCAGCGCAGGCGCGGCCATCATGAGCAGCACCATGTTCTACGCACCCAACAGCGTGTTTGCCACCCTGCGCAGCGGCGTCAACGACGGCAAGGAAATCGCGCCCGGCCTGGGCTTCATCGGTGACGACGTGTTCGTCGACCAGCACCTGCTGGTGCGGGGCCGCTTCGCGCGCATGATCCCGGCCATGCTGAAGAAGGGCTACAAGATCGGTCTGGGCATCGACGAGAACACCGCGATGGTGGTCGACCCTGCGCGCCGCGTCGAGATCCTCGGCCACAAGGGCGCGATGCTGATCGACCTGAGCCGCGCCACCACCGAGAGCGATAGCGTGGGCTTCAACGTATCGAATGCGGTGATCAGCTATCTGGATCGCGGCGACCAGTACGACCTGGCCACCCGCACCTTCTTCCCGTCCAAGGAAAAGGCCGATGGCAAGCTCGATGGCTACCGCGCCGAGGTCTACCACCCGGTATTCTCGCCCGACATCCTGGGCAATAACGCAGTGGTGGACCTGATGGAAAAGCTGATGAACAACCGCCGCAGGGAAGGCGTCGGCATCGCGGTCGGCGGTCCGAACGAGGTGCAGCCGGAGCTGGCGTTCCAGTTCACCTTCAGCAAAACGGCCGACAGCGTGGGCTATGCCTCGGCGTCGGCGCCGTCCTACTCCATCCTCAATATGCGGCTCGATATCCGCCCGATCGAACTGGGGCCGGCGCTGGAGACTAAATAGGCTGGCGTGCAATTGCAGCGGGAACGGGCTTACAATAAGGCCCCGTTCCCACGACTGCAAGGATCCGTCATGCGCCCGTCTACCCCGTTGTTCTGCGGCCTGCTCGCCGCGCTGTCGCTGTCTGCGCAAGCCGCGCCGCCACCTCAGCCCGCGACCATCCGCGTCGACTATCTCCACAGCGGCGATGCGAAACAGGAGCACTATGCGATGGAACGCGTGGTGCTCGAGCCGCTGCCGTGGCCGGGCGACATGACGCGCACGCTCGATGACACCAATCGGGGCGTCAACAAGGTTGAAGTGGTGGACGCCAAGACCGGCGTGCTGCTGTATTCACGTGGCTTCTCCACCGTCTTTGGCGAGTGGAGTAGCACCGACGAGGCGCAAAAGGCCAACCGCGGCTTCGAGGAATCGGTGCGCTTCCCGAAACCGTCGCAGCCGGTCAAGGTGCGCATCCTCAAGCGCGACGAGCACAATGGCTTCGTGCTGGCGTGGAGCGTGGATGTCGATACCGATGCGATGGATGTGGTGCGCAAGCAGGCACCGGCGCCGGCCAAGCCTATCGGTATCCGCGTCAATGGCCCGTCGTCGCAGAAGGTCGATCTGCTGATCCTGGGCGATGGCTACACCAAGGCCGAGATGGCGAAATTCGAAGCCACCGCGCGTCGCCTGGCCGACCATCTGTTTGCCGTGTCGCCGTTCAAGGAACGCGCCGAAGACTTCAATGTCTGGGCGCTGGCGCTGCCGACGCAGGAATCGGGCGTGTCGCGGCCGTCGACCGGTGTGCACCACGCCTCGCCGCTGGGCGCCCGCTATGACGTCTTCGGCAGCGAGCGCTATGTGCTCACCACCGACAACCGCGCGCTGCGCGAGCTGGCGCAGTATGCGCCGTATGAGTTCATCGAGATCCTGGTCAACAACGATACCTACGGTGGCGGCGGCATCTTCGGCCAGTTCAGCACCGCTGCGGCGAACAACGACTGGGCCAACTACCTGTTTGTGCACGAATTCGGCCACCACTTCGCCGGCCTGGCGGACGAGTACTACACCTCGCCGGTGGCGTATCAAACCGGCGGCGCCCACATGGAGCCATGGGAACCCAACGCCACCGCGCTGCAGGATCCGGCCCAGCTGAAATGGAAGCAGTTCGTCAAGCAAGGCACACCGCTGCCGACCGCATGGCCGAAGGAGGAATATGAAACCCATTCGCGCGACTACCAGAAGCAGCGCACAGCCCTGCGTGCCGCCAACCGTCCGGAATCGGAGATGAGCGCCTTGTTCCATAAAGACCTGGAGTACACCGAGCAGCTGTTTTCGCGCGCGCCCAATCGCGGCGTGGTGGGCGCGTTCGAAGGCGCGAACTATGAAGCCACCGGTTACTTCCGCCCCGAGATGCAGTGCCTGATGTTCGACCGCAGCGACAAGTTCTGCAGCGTCTGCGCCGACGCGATCAGCACCATCATCGATCTGTATTCGCGTCCTGCGGCGAAGTAGCGCCGAATTTTGTTGTGCGCTTAAGTACGCCAGCGCACAGAGCGAGTTGGCATACAGGACTATTCTGGACTCCGACACTAACCAAAGGAGTCCAAATCATGAATAAGATTATCGCCACCCTGGTCGCCGGCGTCCTTGCCAGCGCCGCCTACGCGCAAACCACTACGCCGGCCTCGCCAGCCACGCCCGCCGTGACCAAGGCGGAAGCGAAGGCCGATAAAGCCAACGCCAAGGCCGTAGAGAAGGAAATGAAGGCCGACGCCAAGGCTGACGAGAAGACCAACAAGGCGCTGGCCAAGGCCGAGAAGAAGGATGCCGAGGCCAACGCCACTGCGGACAAGAAGAAGGCCAAGGCTCAGGCCAAAGTCGCCAAGGCCGACCCGGACGACAAGATGACGCAGCAAGCCAAAGCCGACAAGGCCGCGGCCAAGGCTGACGAGAAAGCCGAGAAAAAGGTCGCCAAGGCCGACGCGAAAGCGGCCAAGGCCAAGATTGACGCAAATACCGACAAGACCATCGCTGCCGACAAGACCGCCGCCATCAAGGCCAAGAGCGACGCCGACATCAAGGCCGCCGAAGCCAAGCATTAAGCACACCGGGTTCAGACCCTGCCGGCGTTGGCGTGGCCGTCGCTGGCGCCAACAATTGCAGGTCTGACCCTTAACTTCCCTAGCTAGTTAAACGATAGGCGTCAACGACACCGGCTTGATCCTGGTCGCCAGCGCCTTGCCCTTGCGGGCGCGCTTGCCGAAGTGGACCGTCAGCGCCGATGCCGACAGGCGTTCTTCCTGCGGCTTGGAAGCCCGGCCTATGCCCGAGACGATCACGCCTTTCTGGCTGATCGGACGCGCCGCAATCAGCGTTTCCTTGTCGTCCAGTTCCATCAGGATCACGCCACGCCCGCCATTGGTCAGCGTCTTCATTTCGTCCAGGCCAAACACCAGCACCCGCGCATTGGCTGACAGCACCGCCACCGCGCTGGCGCCATCGTTGATCACCGACGGCGGCAGCGGTACGTCGCCCTCGTCCAAGGTGATGAAGGCCTTGCCGCCCTTGATGCGGCTGAGCATGTCGCCGGCCTTGGCGATGAAGCCGAAGCCTGCGCTGGTGGCCAGCAACAGCTGTGTCGTGGCGGCACCTGCGAAGTAGTGCAAGATGCGCGCACCGCTGGCCAGGTCGATCAGCGTGGTGATAGGCACACCGTCGCCGCGCGCGTTAGGCAGCGCGGCTACCGGCACCGAATACACCTTGCCGTTGTTGCCGAAGGCGAGCAGCGTATCGACCGTGCGGCATTCGAACGCGCCGTACAGCGTATCTCCGGCCTTGAAGGTGAACTGCGTCGCGTCGTGGCCGATGCCGGTGCGGGCGCGGATCCAGCCTTTTTCCGAGATGATGACGGTGACCGGTTCGTCCACCACCTTCTGCTCGGCCACGGCCTTCTGCGCTTCTTCGATCAGGGTGCGGCGCGCGTCGCCAAACTGCTTGGCGTCGGTTTCGATTTCCCGGATGATGACGCGCTTCATCGATGCCGGGTTGTCCAGCATGTCCTGCAGCGTCTGGCGTTCCTTGCGCAGCTCGGCCAGCTCTTGCTCGATCTTGATCGCTTCCAGGCGCGCCAGTTGGCGCAGGCGGATTTCCAGGATGTCTTCGGCCTGGATGTCCGACAGCTGGAAGCGCTCCTTCAGCGCCGCTTTCGGATCGTCCGAATTGCGGATGATGTGTATCACTTCATCGATGTTCAGCAGGATGGTCTGGCGGCCTTCCAGGATGTGGATGCGCGCATCGAGCTTGCCCAGCTTGAACTGGGTGCGGCGGGTCACGGTCTCGAAGCGGAACGCGATCCATTCTTGCAAAATGTCGCTCAAGCCCTTCTGCCGCGGACGGCCATCGCCGCCTATCATCACCAGGTTGATCGAGGCTGACGATTCCAGCGAGGTATGCGCCAGCAGCATCAGCATGAATTCGGTCTGGTCCTGGTTTTTCGACTTCGGCTCGAACACCAGGCGCACCGGCGCGGCGCGGCCCGATTCGTCGCGGATGGTGTCGAGCGAATTGAGTATCAGCGATTTCAACGCCAGCTGTTCCGGCGACAGCGCCTTCTTACCCAGCTTGATTTTCGGGTTGGTCAGCTCTTCGATCTCTTCCAGCACCTTTTGCGACGAGGTCCCAGGCGGCAGTTCGGTCACCACTGCCTGCCACTGGCCGCGGGCCAGCTCTTCGATCTTCCAGCGTGCGCGCACCTTCATGCTGCCACGGCCGCTGGCATACATTTCCTGGATCTGCGCCGGCGGGGTGATGATCTGGCCACCGCCCGGGAAGTCCGGGCCGGGTATCATTTCCATCAATTCGGTGTGGGTCAGCTTGGGATTGCGTATCATCGCCACCGCAGCCTGCGCCACTTCGTTCAGGTTGTGCGACGGGATTTCCGTCGCCAGGCCGACCGCGATACCGGAGGCGCCGTTCAGCAGCACCATGGGCAGGCGTGCCGGCAGCAGACTCGGTTCTTCGGACGAACCGTCGTAGTTAGGCTGAAAGTCCACCGTGCCGAGGTCGATCTCGTCCATCAGCAGCTTGGCGATCGGGGTCAAGCGGGCTTCGGTGTAGCGCATCGCCGCGGCGCCGTCGCCGTCGCGCGAGCCGAAGTTGCCCTGGCCGTCGATCAGCGGATAGCGCAGCGAGAAGTCCTGCGCCATGCGCACCAGCGCGTCGTACACCGACTGGTCGCCGTGCGGGTGCAGCTTACCGAGCACATCACCGACCACGGCCGCCGATTTGCGCGGCTTGGCGGTGGCGTTCAGGCCCAGTTCATTCATCGCATACAGGATGCGGCGCTGCACCGGCTTCTGGCCGTCGCACACGTCGGGCAGGGCGCGGCCCTTGACCACCGAGATCGCGTAGTCCAGATAGGCGCGTTCGGCGAAGGTGGACAGGGTCAGTACTTCGCCGCCGTCGTCACCGCCGCCCGGTGGCGTTGGTTGTTCAGGATCCGGCAGCGGTTCGTCAAAGAGATTAGCTTGAGTCATTTATATATTCGATCCGTATTAGATATCTGCTTCCACTTCGTTGCCATGCTCTTCGATCCAGGCACGGCGGGCGGCGGCTTCGCCTTTACCCATGAGCATATTGAAGCGCGCGGCCGATTCGTCGTGGGCAAAGGCGCCCAGCGATACCGGCAACAGACGGCGCGTGTCCGGATTCATCGTGGTTTCCCACAGCTGTTCCGCATTCATCTCACCCAAGCCCTTGAAGCGGGAAATGGCCCAGGCGCCGTCCTTGACGCCGTCCTTGCGCAGCTTGTCCTCGATCGCCACCAGTTCGCCGTCGTCCAGCGCGTACAGCTTCTGGATCGGCTTCTTGCCGCGCGCCGGCGCGTCGACACGGTACAGCGGCGGACGGGCGATGCAGATATTCCCGTTAGCGATCAGCGCCGGGAAATGTTTAAAGAACAGCGTGAGCAGCAGCACCTGGATGTGCGAGCCGTCGACGTCCGCATCGGATAGGATGCAGATTTTCCCGTAGCGCAGGCCGGACAGGTCCGGCGTATCGCTCACGTGGTGCGGATCGACGCCGATCGCCACCGCGATGTCGTGGATCTCGTTATTGGCGAACAGGCGGTCGCGGTCGGTCTCCCACGAGTTCAGCACCTTGCCGCGCAGCGGCAGGATGGCCTGGAATTCCTTGTCGCGGCCCATCTTGGCCGAACCGCCTGCCGAGTCACCCTCGACCAGGAACAGTTCATTGCGGTGCACGTCCGACGATTCGCAGTCGGTCAGCTTGCCCGGTAAAACGGCCACGCCGGAAGATTTCTTCTTCTCGACCTTTTGCAGCGAGCGCAGACGCGATTGCGCCTGCTTGATCACCAATTCAGCCAGCTTCTTGCCGTAGTCGACGTGCTGGTTCAGCCACAGCTCCAGCGGTGGCTTGGCGAAGGTCGATACCAGGCGTACGGCGTCGCGCGAATTGAGGCGTTCCTTGATCTGGCCCTGGAACTGCGGGTCCAGCACCTTGGCCGAGAGCACGAAGGAGACGCGCGCAAACACGTCTTCCGGCAGTAGCTTGACGCCCTTCGGCAGCAGCGAGTGCATCTCGACGAAGTTCTTCACCGCGCCATACAGGCCGTCGCGCAGGCCCGATTCGTGGGTGCCGCCGTTCGGCGTTGGAATCAGGTTGACGTAGGATTCGCGCACGATGGCGCCTTCCTCGGTCCATGCCACCACCCAGGCCGCGCCTTCGCCCTCGGCGAAGCCTTCGGCGTCCGGGCCGGCGAACTGCGCGCCTTCGAACAGCGGGATCAGCGTCTCGCCATTGGACGACTGGGCCAGCGCCTCGGTCAGGTAGCCGCGCAGGCCGTCGTTATATTGCCAGGTCTGGCTTTCGCCGCTCTTGGCATTGGCCAGTGTGACGGTCACGCCCGGCAGCAGCACCGCCTTGGAGCGCAGCAGGCGTTGCAGCTCAACTTGCGAGATGGCCGGTGAATCGAAGTATTTAGCGTCAGGCCAGGCGGTGACGCGGGTGCCGGACTTCTTGCCGTCGCGCGGCGCCACCGCGGACGACAGCGGCTCGACCACGTCGCCATGCTCGAAGGCCAGCTTGTGCAGGCCGGTGCCGTCGGGCTCCTTGCGCCACACGGTGATCTCCAGACGCTTGGACAGCGCATTGGTGACCGACACGCCGACGCCGTGCAGACCGCCCGAGAAGGCATATGCGCCGCCCGAGCCTTTATCAAATTTGCCGCCCGCGTGCAGGCGGGTGAACACGATTTCCACCGTCGGCACGCCTTCTTCCGGGTGCAGGCCGACCGGGATGCCGCGGCCGTCGTCTTCCACCGTGATGCTGCCGTCGGCGTTCTGGGTGACGACGATGTTCTTGCAATGGCCGCCGAGCGCTTCATCGGAGGCGTTGTCGATCACCTCCTGGATGATGTGCAGCGGATTCTCGGTGCGGGTGTACATGCCGGGCCGCTGCTTGACGGGTTCCAGGCCCTTGAGGACGCGGATGGATGATTCGCTGTAGTCGGAGACTGGTTTTTTAGTGGCCATACTTGATCGAGAATACTGGGTTTATGTACAGTTTTATGCAGACGCCTGCGTATTCTATCCTCAACCGGCCGCGGCGGCGGTATTTGCGGTGGCAGAACCGGCGAAAAACTGTGGTTAAATAGGAAAAAAGGGCGGTTGCAAGCTGCCGGACCTCCCAAAACAGCGCTACCGAGGCGTATGCAAACTGAGACATTCCCATTCGCGCTGCGGCTGGTCGGCTTCCCGCCGGAGGAGGCGCGCGCGCTGGCGCAGCGGCTGCGGCAGGCACCGGCAGCCGGCCCGGCCTATTTTTGCCTGTCCGACGACTCTTTGCAAGAGCCCGACCTGTTCATCGCCAACGGCGACGAACTGAAGGCGCTGGCGGCGCTGGCCACGCTCACCTCGGGCGACGTGCGGCCGGCGCTGATCCTGGGCCAGCCGGCGCTGGCGCTGCCATATCCGGCGCTGCCCAAACCGCTGGACTGGGGCGGCGTGTATGCCGAACTGGCGCAGCTGGTGGCGCGCCGCGCCGACGCCCTGGCCCGGCTGGCCGCTGCCGGCCTGCCGCCGCCGCCGGAACGTCGGCTCAACCAGCGCCTCGACTTCGACCTGACCGATCCCGCCGAATATGTGGCGCAGCGGCGCCAGGGCGCACGCGGCGCGGTGCTGGTGGTGGACCGCGGCAGCGTCTTCGCCACCCATCTGGACCAGCTGCTGCAGCCTTTCGGCATCCCGGTGATCTGGTCCGCCACCGAGGCCGAGGCGGTGCTGCTGTGCGGCGCACGCGCCGTGGCGGTGGCGCTGTTAAATACCGCGATCCAGATCGATCCCTACCGCCTGTGCGCCGCGCTGCGCCAGGGCCGCGGGCCGTTGACGCCGGCGGTGGTGCTGCTGGTCTCTTCCGCCTATCCCTACGACAGCGCCAGGGCGCGCGCGGCCGGCGCCGAGGGGCTGCTCGACAAGCCGGTGGCCGACCACCATCTGCGCGTGGTGCTGAAGAAGCTGATGGGCATCGCCTAGCCGATTTTTATGGTGCTTTTACATTGCGCCGCCGACCTTTTAGACCGTTTTTACACCGGCCTCGCTAAGCTGTCTTGTCTAGCAATGCTTAGCCGAGGAGGCACCATGATCATTACCGTGACCCAGGCCGGTGCCGGTGCGGAATTGGCGGCGGTGGCCCGCAGTTTGGCGCTGCTGCGCGCGCGGCAGTGGACGCAAGGTGATGTTGATCGATACCGGCCGCCCGCCTGCGGCCGGCGCTTCGCGCCGGGACCGCAGCGAAGCTAAGGTGGCCAGGCGCTGCGTTCCCGGCTGCGAGCTGGTGACCCAGCTGGAGCAGTTGCGCCCCCATTATCAGGACATCATCATTGCCGCAGACTGCCGCGATCCGGTGGCCAGCCGCAGCGCGCTGATCGCGGCCCGGCTGGCGGTGGTGCCGGTGACGGTGGCGCAGGCCGACGTGGCCCGCCAATACCAGCTGATCGCCCGCCTCAACGAGGCGCGCATATTTAGCCCCGGGCTGAAAGTGATGTTCGTGCTGGCCGGCGATGCCCGGCAGCTCGACGGCGCGCACCTGGCCCAGGTGCGCAGCTATGTGTCGCAGGTGATGGCCGCCACGCTGGCCGGCACCGTGATCCCGCCGCAGCTCGACGAGCAGGACGCCGTCAGCGCCATGGGGGAGCTGTACCAGGAAATCTACGCCTGAACCCACGCCCTCCGGGCGCCCGCCGGCAACGGTGTTTACGCCTTTTTTACGGTTTGTTTACACCCCCTCCCCAAGTCTTTACAAAAAATTTAGGCGCTTCCCGCTACGCTGTTTATTACTAACCTTACCTGTGAGAGTGGAATCATGGACTTCGTTTTTATCGGCGCCATCGTCGCCTTTTTTGCCGTGACCTGGGCGTTTGCCGCCGGCTGTGACGCGCTGGGAGGCAAGCAATGAACCTCTTTTATCTGATCGGCGCCGTGGCATCGGCCGGCCTGCTGATCTACCTGATTTTCGCCCTGTTGAAAGCGGAGGAACTGTAATGACATCCGAATCCATCATCCTGCTGGCGGTATTTCTGCTGGTGCTGCTGGCGCTGGCCTATCCGCTGGGCGCGCTGCTGGCGCGCGTCGGCGACGGCCGCGCCGTGCCTGGCCTGGGCTGGCTGGCCAAGCTCGAGCAACTGCTGTACCGCGCCGCGGGCATCGCCGGCAAGGAGGGCACAGTCGAAGGTCAGAACTGGAAAGCTTACGCCGTGGCGCTGTTGCTGTTTAACGGCCTGGGTGCATTGGCCGTGTATGCGCTGCAACGCCTGCAGGCTTATCTGCCGCTCAATCCACAGGCCATGGCCAACATCAGCCCTGATTCGGCCTTCAACACCGCCGTCAGCTTCGTCTCCAACACCAACTGGCAGGGCTATAGCGGCGAGCAGGCCATGAGCTACCTGACCCAGATGCTGGTGCTGGCCGGCCAGAACTTCTTCTCGGCCGCCACCGGCATGGCCGTGGCATATGCGCTGATCCGCGGCTTCTCGTCGCGCTCGGCCAAGTCGATCGGTAACTTCTGGGTCGACCTCACCCGCTGCACGCTGTATGTGCTGCTGCCGCTGTCGTTCCTGTTCGCCATATTCCTGGTGGGCCAGGGCGCGATCCAGAATTTCTCGGCCTACAAGGAGGTGACCCTGATGGATCCGGTCACCTACACCCAGCCGAAAGTGGGCGCCGACGGCCAGCCGCTGAAGGATGCCAAGGGCGAGCCGGTCACCGAAACGCTGACCACCAGCACCCAGAGCATCGCCATGGGACCGGTCGCCTCGCAGGAAGCGATCAAGATGTTGGGCACCAACGGCGGTGGCTTCTTCAACGCCAACTCGGCGCACCCGTATGAGAACCCGACCGCGCTGAGCAACTTCGTGCAGATGCTGGCAATCTTCGTGATTCCGGCCGGCCTGTGCTTCGCCTTCGGTCGCATGGTCGGCGACCGCCGCCAGGGCTGGGCGGTGCTGGCAGCCATGACGCTGCTGTTCGTGGTCTGCACCGTGGCCGTGATGAGCGCCGAGCAGCAAACCCACCCCGCATTGCAAGCGATGGGCGTTGACCAGTCGATGACGCTGCTGCAATCGGGCGGCAATATGGAAGGCAAGGAAACCCGCTTCGGTATCAGTGCCTCGACCCTGTTCGCGGCGGTCACCACCGCCGCTTCGTGCGGCGCGGTCAATGCGATGCACGATTCGTTCATGCCGCTCGGTGGCCTGATCCCGTTGCTGCTGATCCAGTTCGGCGAAGTGATCTTCGGCGGCGTCGGCTCCGGCCTGTACGGCATGCTGATCTTCGCCATCATGGCGGTGTTCATCGCCGGCCTGATGATCGGACGCACCCCGGAATACCTGGGCAAGAAGATCCAGTCGTATGAAATGAAAATGACCTCGATCGCCATCCTGGTCACGCCGACGCTGGTGCTGGCGGGTACCGCCATCGCCGTGATGATGGCCGACGGTAAGGCCGGCATCGCCAATCCGGGGGCGCACGGCTTCTCCGAGATCCTGTACGCCTTCAGCTCGGCCGCCAACAACAACGGCAGCGCGTTTGCCGGCCTGTCCGCCAACACGCCGTTCTATAACGTGATGCTGGCCATTGCCATGTGGTTCGGCCGCTTCGCGATGATCGTGCCGGTCCTGGCGGTGGCCGGTTCGCTGGCCGGCAAGCAGCGCCTGGAAGCGAACGCCGGCACCATGCCGACCCATGGCCCGATCTTCATCGGCCTGCTGGTGGGCGTGGTGGCGCTGGTGGGCGTGCTCAATTACGTTCCGGCGCTGGCGCTCGGCCCGGTGGTCGAACATCTGCAGCTGTTCGCTAAATAATTCAGGAGTACATGATGTTAAACGCTCAACCGTCTCAAAAAGAGATGACGATCTTTACCAACCCGCCGGCAAAAAAACTGCGCCTGTTCGATTCGGAACTGCTGGTGCCTGCTATCGTGGACTCGTTCAAGAAGCTGCACCCGCGCGTACAACTGCGCAGCCCGGTGATGTTCGTCGTGTATGTCGGCAGCATCATCACCACGCTGCTGTACATCCAGGCGCTGTACGGCCAGGGCGAAGCCGCGCCAGGCTTCATTCTCGCCACCAGCATCTGGCTGTGGTTCACGGTGCTGTTCGCGAACTTTGCCGAAGCGCTGGCCGAAGGCCGCAGCAAGGCGCAGGCCGCCTCGCTGCGCAGTCTGAAGCAGTCGGTCACCGCCAAGAAGCTGGCCACGCCCAAGCATGGCACCACCTGGCTGCCGCAAGCGGCCAACGAACTGCGCAAGGGTAACTACGTGCTGGTTGAAGCGGGCGATGTGATCCCGATTGACGGCGAAGTGATCGAAGGCGTGGCCTCGGTCGACGAAAGCGCCATCACCGGCGAATCGGCGCCCGTGATCCGCGAGTCGGGCGGCGACTTTTCCAGCGTCACCGGCGGCACCCGCGTGCTGTCGGACTGGCTGGTGGTCAAAGTCACCGCCAATCCGGGCGAGACCTTCCTCGACCGCATGATCGCCATGGTGGAAGGCGCCAAGCGCCAGAAGACCCCGAACGAAATCGCGCTGACCATCCTGCTGGTGGCGCTGACCATCGTGTTCC
>FSZM01000159.1_pt1 | contig 69263 bp, 65 predicted proteins | sample 1638831 | NCBI WGS metagenome assembly FSZM01 (sample SAMEA3914813, study PRJEB12502) | metagenome | biome: forest; material: soil | place: Canada | collected 2011-07-07 | depth 0.3 m
GCTGCGACGGCTGCCGCGCCCGCAGCCCAGCCCGCCGCACCGGCGCCGGACTGGAAGCTGCAATTGAAGCAGATCGCGCTGGAGCGCGTGGCGCTGAACGCTGTCGATGAAACGGTCAGCCCGGCATTCAAGGCCAGCGTCGGCGGCGCGTCGCTGCACCTGAAGCTGGATGCGGAACTGGCCAAGGCCGGCACCAGGCTGACCGTGGCCGATGCCGATTTCTCGCTGGCCAATGTGGTCATCGGCAGCGGCACGCAGACGCCGCTCAAGCTGGACAAGCTCGGCTTTAGCGAAGGTGCGCTCGACCTGGCCGCGCGCCGTGCCAGCCTGGGCCGCCTGTATGCCGACGGCGGCCAGCTGCAACTGGTGCGCGATGCCCAAGGCCAGTTTGCCGTGCTGGACCAGCTGCCGAAGTTCGCCGCCTCCCGGCCACCGGCGGGCCATGCGCCGGCCGCGGACGCCCCCTGGTCCGCCAGCGTCAAGAGCATCGAATTGCGTCAGTTCGGCGCGCGCTATGCTGATGCCAGCACCGGCATCAAGAGCACGCTGCAGGACGTCAGCCTGAAACTGGACGGCGCCAGCAACGACTTGCAGCAGCCGGTGCGTTTCCAGGCGGGCCTGAGCCTGAAAGAGGGCGGCAAGCTGTCGGCGCAAGGTAAGCTGGTGCCGTCCAGCGGCGCGCTGGATATGGATCTGCTGGTACATCAGCTGGCGCTGGCGCCGGTGCAGCCTTTGCTGGCCAAGTCGCTCAAGCTGAAGCTCGCCGGCGGCAGCATCAACGCCCAAGGCCATCTGGCCACCGGTGCCGGCGACGCGCAGCATCCCGCCTTGCGCTATCAGGGTTCCTTCGAAGTGGCGGGCCTGACGCTGAACGAGGAAGACAACGATACGTTCGCGACCTGGAAAAGCGTGCGCGCCGATCAGTTGTCGCTCAGCGTGACGCCCAATAAGCTCGATATTGCGGAGTTGCGCATCGTCGAGCCGAATGCCAAACTGATTATCGAAAACGACCGCAGCTTCAATGCCGCGCGTTTGCTGGTGGAACAGCCGGCCAGCAAGGCAGTGCCGCTCAAGCCTGCCGCGCCGCTGGTGGCGAAGGCGAAGGGACAGCCGGCCGATGCCGCCTTCCCGATCCGCGTGCGGCGCGTGCGCTTCCAGAATGCCAAGCTGGACTTCACCGACCTGAGCTTGCGGCCGCAGTTCAGTGCCAAGATCTTCGAGTTGAATGGCCTGATTACCGGCCTGTCGTCGCGCCGCGATGCGCGCAGCCAGATCGAGCTCGATGGCCGCGTCGACGAATACGGCCTGGCGCGCGTGCGCGGCCAGCTCAATCCCTTTGTGCCGGCCGGTAACACCGACATGAATGTGATCTTTAAAAACGTCGACATGGTATCGGCTTCGCCGTACAGCATGAAGTTCGCCGGCTATAAAATCGCCGAGGGCAAGATCTCGCTGGACTTGCAATACAAGGTGCGCGACAGCCAGCTGGAAGGCAATAACCACATCGTGCTCGACAAGGTGACGCTGGGCGAGCGCATCGACAGCCCGGACGCGCTGCATCTGCCGCTGGAGCTGGCGCTGGCCATCCTGAAAGACAGCGATGGCCGCATCGACCTGGGCGTGCCGGTGGCGGGCGATTTGCGCGATCCGCAGTTCAGCTATGGCGCGGTGGTGTGGAAGGCGCTCGGCAATGTGCTGAGCCGGGCGGTGACGTCGCCGTTTCGCGCGCTGGGCAATCTGTTTGGCGTGAGCGGCGAGAAGCTCGAGAGCATCGACTTCGATCCGGGCAGCGCTGCGCTGCTGCCGCCGGAGCGCGAGAAGCTGAACCAGGTCGCCAAGATCCTGGCCAAGAAGGGGCTGTTGAAGCTGGCCATTCCGGCGCAGTACAGCGAACAGGTGGACGGCGATGCGCTGAAGGTAGCGGCGCTGCGCCGCGCAGTGGTGGCGCGCGCCGGCATCCAGCTGGAAGCGGGTGAGCAGGCCGGCCCGCTGGACATCGGACAGCGCAAGGTGCGCACTGCGATGCGCGATCTGTATGCGGAGCGCTTCGGCAAGGACGAACTGGACCAGCGGAAGAAGGCGGCCGAAGCAGCGGCGGGCGCCAAGCCTGCCGCGGCTGACGCGGCGGCATCGCCCGAGAAGCTGGCGTTGTGGCAGCGCCTCGGCAAGATGGTGCAGGGCGAGCCGCAAGTGGCCGACGCCAGCGCCTTCTATCGCAGCTTGCAGGACAAGCTGGAACAGAGCCAGCCACTGGCTTCTGACGCCTTGCCGCAGCTGGGCCAGCAACGCGCCACCGTCATCATTGCGGCCTTGAAAGATGCGGGCGTCGATCCGGCCAGCACCCACGCTGCCGGCGCCGAGAAAATCAGCGTCGATGCCGGCCAGCCGGTGGCCTTGAAGCTCGGCCTGTCGGCCAAGTGACGGCCATGCGCAGCATGCAGAGCGCTGTGCCATGAGCGGCTCCGATAACCGGCCGGGCGGCGACCCAGGCGCGGCGCACGGACAGGCAACGCTGCTGCCGGCGCTGGCGCTGCTGGCCGGCCAGCTGTCGGTGAACCTGGGCGCCGCGGTGGCCAAGCAGTTGTTCCCGCTGATCGGCGTGGAAGGCATGACCGCTTATCGCGTCGGCTTTGCCGCACTGATACTGCTGGCCATCTTCCGTCCATGGCGCAGGCCGCCGAGCCGGCGCGAGGCAGTTTATCTGGCGATATACGGCGGCGTGACGGGTTTGATGAATTTGCTGATCTACCGCGCTTTCAACCTGATCCCGATCGGCATCGCGGTGGCGATCGAAGTGGCGGGGCCGTTGACGGTGGCGGTGCTGGCGTCGCACCGGCCGCGCGATTTTGCGGCCGTGCTGCTGGCGGTGATCGGCCTGTATTTCCTGCTGCCCCTGCGCGATGCGCCAGGCCAGCTCGATCCGGTCGGCGTCGCCTATGCGTTCGGCGCGGCCGTGTGCTGGGCCACCTACATCGTGTTTGGCAAGCGGGTGTCGGCGCTGCAAAGCGGGCAGGGCGTGGTGGCGTGGGGCATGCTGGCCGCGTCGCTGCTGATCGTGCCGGTGGGCGTGGCGTATGCGGGCGCGGCGCTGTTGACGCCATCGTTTATGCTGACCGGGTTAGTGATCGCCGTGCTCTCCAGCGCGCTGCCCTATTCGCTGGAAATGCTGGCGCTGCGCGGCTTGTCGCGGCGCGCCTTCGGCATGTTGAGCAGCACCGCGCCGGCAGTCGGCGCGATTGCCGGCATGCTGGTGCTGGGCGAACAGCTGAATCTGACGCAGTGGCTGGCGATAGCGAGCATCGTGGCGGCGTCCGCGCTGACGGCGCTGCGCTAGCGCCGGGTTCGCTTGCCGGCGCTACGCTGCAGGCACAGTCTCGATCCATGGAGGGCCGGATCGGAAGACTGGACGAGCTTGCTGTCGAGACAGGTGAGCGTCTCGTGCGTATCGAGGTGCGCCTGGAGCCGAGCGCCACCAAGGCCGAGCTGCACGAGTGGAGCGCCACAATGATTAAATGGATAGCCGGTACGGTGTCTGGCATGAGTATTGCCGGCATTACGATCACGACCTTTGTGCTGAACCACGCGGGGCCCAAGCCGTCGGCGCAGGTGGTGCCGCCAGTGGTGAGCGAGCTGCCGCCGCCTGCCGCACCGGCAGCGCTTCCCACCAAATAATCTATCCCAGCGGTATATGGTGCGGACGCACCGTGCCGTGCCAGTCCTGGTGTTCGTCGAGGATGACGGCAACGGCCCGCTGTACGGCGGCCGCCAGTGGTGCCGTGTCGCCACCGGCGGCGGTGTACTGCAGCGCTTGCTCCACGCCAGCGATCGCATGTTCCATGCTGGCGATCAGCCGCGTTGCGCTTTGCTCGAGGCGGTAGGCCTCGGTCTGGGCCAGCGCGCCGTGCAGTGCCGCGCCCAGCGCCGGGAAGAACACTGCCAGCACCGACAGCCACAGCGAATGCAGTACCAGGTGCGCCACCGCGCCCAGTGCCGTGAACGCGAACAGCGCCGCAGTGATGCGGTGCACGCGGTGGTGCAGCGCGTGATGCTCGGCGCGCACCCGCAAGTGGTATAGCCGCTGGCCTTCCAGGATGTGCACCGCCCAGCGCGCATAGCTGGTGACAAACGCTTCATCTTGCCAGGCGCCATCCAGGCCGGCGCGCGCCAGCGGTTCCATGTCGCTGCACATGCTGCCCACGCCGTCCGCTTCGCGCACATGCTGGCCGGGCGCGAACACGCGGGCATACCAGCTCGCTTCCGGGTGCGGCTGGCTGAAGTCGACCAGCGGCGCGATCAGCGGCAAATACCAGGCCAGCTCGGCATGGGTGCGCGCGGCCAGCCATTGGCCTTGCCAGTCGGCGTGATGGCCGCGCCAGTACACCACGCCGACAGTCATGATCACCAGCAGTTCGCACAGGCCCCAGGCCCAGGCATAGCCATGCAGCGTATGCCGCTCCAGGTCCCAGCCCAGCGCCGGTGGCAGGGCGGCGAACAGCACCGCGATCGCGCTGAGCAAATACACCGACCAGTAGGCGCTGCGATAGCGGTTGCCATAGCGGACCGCAATGGCGTTGATGCTGCGGTGGGTGACGGCGCAGGCCGCCAGCAGCGGTTGCAAGCGCGCCGGTGGCGTCATGCCGGGACGGTTGCCGTCTGGCAGGGGGACGCCAGCGAGCAGGGTGCGTTTGATCAGGATGTGCAATGGGGGCATGCGGCTACTCCGGAATCAGCGACTGAGGGTGTACAGGGTATCGAACAGGGCGGCGGCAACCACGCCCAGGCTGCCGTCGCCGTAGTCGACCAGCCAGTCGCCCGGCTGGCCTTGCAGCGTGGAGGTGCCGTCAGCGAGCAGCACGGCGAAGGGCTGTTGCGGGCGCAGCGCCAGCACCGCCAGGGGCAGGCTGTGGTAGATGCCGTCCTGGCCCATGCGCAGCGGCGGATCGGCCTGGTAGCGGGCTTCGAAGCGGGCGCGTTCCACCGGCCATTGTTCGCCGGCGGGGCCGGTGATAATGGCATCGCCCGCGTGCAGGGCGACCGGGCCTTCCAGCGTGTTGATGCTGCCGTCGTGGGCGGCGAAGCGCACGCTGTTCGGACGCGAACGCTTGCGCGCGAGCGCGCGCTGCGGGTCGGCTTCCACCTCGGGGTGGTGGCCTGCCGCATGGCCGCAGCGATACTGCAGCGGCGTGCTCATTGGCTGCGCTCCCGCTGCAGGGCTTTGATGCGTTTGCGGCATAGCTTCACGCTGCGGTACTGACGCATCACTTCGGGCAGCGCCGACAGCGTGGCGCGCGCTTCGTTCAATTCCGGCAGGCCGGCCTTGGGCTGGGCCAGCGCCGCTGCATACAGGCTTTGTGCCAGTTCAACGCGCAGATACTGGTCGTCGGCGCCCTTGGCGATCTGGGCACGCTGGAAGCGCAGCGCCTTGCGGGCGAAGCTCAGCGCTTCGCTGTGACGGCCAACACCAGACAAGGCCAGGCTGCGCTGGAGGTATACCGATATCCAGTTGTCGTCGCTGATATCCGGGAAGTCTGCGCCGATGATCTCCATGACTTCCTGGTTACTGGCAGCGGCACGTTCCGGGTCGTCCCGCTCCAGGGCGGCGTCCGCATCGACGCTGAGCAGCTGCGCCAACGCGATGCGCAATCCTATGGGGCCGGCTGCAGTCTTTTTTTGCTGTGCCGCCACCAGTTGCCGGGTTTGCGCGATCAGGGCAGCAATCGCTGCGGCTGAAACCGGCTGAGCGCCCGATAGTAGGTTCAGCTGCAGTTCTCGGCGTTGCTGGTCCAAGGCGAAGTAGGTGCGATTGTCCTGGGCCTCGCCCGCCCGCGCAGCGTAGTGGCGCTGCAGTGCAATGGTTTGCTGCAATTGCGGTAACTGATTGAGCTCGGCCTGATTCCGGGCCAGATGCTCCAGGAATCGCACCAAATTATTGCTTTGGTAGGGATTGGGTTCGATCTTTTGGTACAGCGCCAGCAGTTGTTGCGCCGCTTGCTGTCCGGCTTGCGGCTGGCCCAGGGCGAAAAAGGCCCGTGCCTGGTAGCCGAGATTAATTGCCTGGTTGTCCCGGTTGGCTCCGTCATCGGGGTCGATGCGTGCCACATACTCGGTGTCGTGCAGCGCCGTGTTGATGACGGCCAGCGCGGCACTGGCTTTGCGCAGGTCCGTCAAGCCCTGTCCGTTGATCGAATTGATGCGCTCTCGCAGCCGTATCGCGTCCAGGTGTCCGGGATGGTTTTGCAGGATTTGCTCAATGATCTGCAACGATTCCTGCGTCAGCGCCGCCGCTTCCTGGTTATGCCCGGTGGTATACATCACCTCCACCAGCCAGCTGCCGGCATCCGCGTACATCACGGCCTCGGATGGGTGAGCGGATAGCTTGTCGTCGGTCAGCATGGCGCGCACATAGCGCAAAGACTGGTTTGCACCGGCGTAGTCGCCGTTGCGCATGCGCGTATAGCCATATTGCATCAGCGCGGTCAGGTAGATGCGGCGGGCTTGCGGGCTGGCCTGCGGCAGTTTCGCATAAGGCTGGGCCAGGGCAACGGCACGCGCCAACTCGCGGTTCGCTTGCAGGCGCTCGCCCCAGCGGAAGATGTTGCGGGCATGCTCGGTCAACGCGGCAGCCAGGCGCAGGCGCACGGCTTCTGCGGTGTCGCCGGCTGCAACCCGTGGCTCTAGGACCGCCAGTGCGGCGTTGACGGTGACGATGGCGTCATCATGCCGGCCCTGCGCGCGCTCGATGGTGGCCAGGTGCTGCAGCGTGAAGGCGCGATGGAGTTCGGTATCCGGCGTGCGCATGGCGGGCGGCAAGTCGCGGTAATAGGCGGCGGTACGGCCTGCCAATTCGGCCTGCAATTTGGTCTTGCCGATAGGCCGCAGCTCTTCATAAAAATCGTCGAGCAGGTAGTCCATCAGCTTTTCCGCCTCGACCCGGCTGCGCTCGGCTGTGGCGCGGGTTTCCTGCGCAGCGCGCAGCTGGACGTAGCCGAACGCCGCGCTGCCGATCGCACCGATGGTCAGCACCGTGCACACGGCCGCCACCTGGCGTGCGCGGCGCAGCGACTTGCCGGTGGCGCGCTCGCGCTCGGCCTGCAATGCCAGCTGGCGGTCCGCTTGCTCGCGCAGTTCGCGTTCCTTGCGCGATGCGCGCGCGGCGCGCACCACCTCGCACAGCACGTCGTGCGTCAGTTCGACGCGGCGCACGTCCAGCCTTTCCTCGATGCGCAGCAGGCGCCGGTTGACCAGCACGGCCAGCGCCTCCGGCGCCGCGCCGGCCGCGGCAAAGCCGTTGCGCACGCGCTCTTCGGCCAGGTTTTCGCGGAAGCCGCCGTCGGTCAGCAACTCGTCTTCGATCAGCCGGGCCACGCCGGGCGGCTGGTCGGCCAGCGCGCGCGCATAGAATTGGCTGAGGATGCTGGCGTGCGAGCCGGCCAGCAGGTCGGTGGAGATTTCAGCGCGGCCCTGGGCCAGCCGGGCAGTGTTCAATTCGCGGCAGATCAGGCTCAGCAGCGATGGCTCGACTTCGGCATGGGCCAGATCGGCCCCGCCAGCGGTGAAGCGCACGATGGCGGCCGCCACTTCTTGCGACACCAGTGCGCCGCCCGGCAAGGTGACTGCCGCCAGCGCCTGGGCGCCCTTCATGCGCGCCAGCCGCATGCGGTTCTGCGTGATCGATGGCATGCTGCCCTTGAAGCCTTCCAGATGGGCCAGGTAATCCTCGCGCAGCGCGATCAGGATGCGGTAGTCGCTGCGGGAAAAATCGAACTCTTCGGTCAGCAATTCGTCGGTTTCGAGCTCTGCTTCGAGCGCGCGCGGCGGGCGGTTTTCCACCAGGTCGGCCAGCTCGGTGATGAATTCGGCGGCGCGCCGGCGGCCGGCATCGTCGGCCTGGGCCAGCGTGAAAATTTCCTCGAACTGGTCGAAGATCAGCAGCGGGATCAGCGGCCGGCCCTGATGGTCGAGCAGCACGTCGGCGCGGTGGTGCAGGAATTCCCACAGGCTTTCATGGGCTTCGGCGCTGCCGGGACGGGTCCAGTCGCCCAGTTCGGCGGTGGCGCGCAGGATCGCCTGCTTGATCTGCGCGGCAGGCGCGGGGGCGTCGGCCGCGTAGTCGATGCGCACATATACCGGGCAATAGCCTTGCGGCCGCAGCCGCGGCACGATGCCGGCGCGCAGGATCGAGGTCTTGCCCAGGCCGGACTGGCCGAACAGTACCGTCAGCAGCTTGCGCTGCACGCGCCGGGCCAGCTCGGCCACTTCCTGGTCGCGGCCGTAGAAAAAGGCGCTACTGTGTTCGCTGAAGGAATCGAGCCCCAGCCACGGGTGTTCGCTGTCGAGCGCGTTGCCGCCGGCGTTGAGCGGCGTGACGGTGTCTTGCTCAGCCATGGGCCGGCACCAGGAGGGCGCGCAGGCGCTGCGCAAATTCGGGCCTCACCTGGCCGTCGGGCAGGCAGGTGAAATGCAGGGCCTTGAATTTTTCCGGCACCTTGGCCTGGCTGCCGTCGGTATCGTCGATGCTGACCGGCAGGATGAATAGCGCGTCGTCGGCCATGTTGCGCGAGCGGTCGATGGCATAGCTCCACTCGCGCCGGAAATAGCCTTCCAGGCGGCGCTCGGTGGTGGCCGAGACCACCGGGATGAAATAGGAACAGCGCGCGATGTTGCGCTGGATCTTGCGGTCGAAGTCGTCGCCGCCTTCCAGCTGGTCGAGGTCGAACCAGACTGTCAGGCCGGCCGCCATCAGGCCGGCGCGCAACTGCTGCACGGCGGCCAGGTCTGCGCGCGCGTAGCTGATGAAGACGGCGTGGTCCGGCATGTCGCGTTCTGGCGGCGCCAGGCGTTGCGGCTGGGCGAAGGGCAGCACCTGGGCCGGCTGCTGGCGCGCGTTCCAGCGCCGGTGCAGTTCCTCGACAAAGCGTTCGGCGCCGACGTAGACGCGGGTGCGCACGCTAACTTGCTGCAAAAAGCCCATCAGGCGATCGTTCTGGCCGGAATGGTCGTCGGCCAGCACTTCGCCCACGTCGCGCGGGTCGGACAGGCGCTGGCGCTTGGTCATGCGCAGGACGATGCGCGCCAGCCAGTTGCTGAAATTGCTGCCGATGAACAGCAAATGGCTGTGCTCCAGTTCGTGAAACAGCTTTTCCGGCGTCAGGTGCTCGCTTTGCAGCGCGCAGATGAATTCCAACATGTCTTCGTCGCTGATGACATAGTTGGGCGAGGCGGACAGGCGGCCCAGCAGGTGGTAGATGGTGGACCGGCCCAGGTGCTCGCGGTCGCTGGCCAGGTCGACCACCCGGTTGGGGGCATAAGCGAGCACGTCGCAGCCGCTCTGGCCGGCGTAGCGCTGTTCGTTGAGCGCCTGTTCCAGCAGTGAGTCGAAAGTGGTGCTGATGTAGAGGTTGAAATCAGTGATCTGGGCCAGCTGGCGCAACGCCGGCGGGGTGGCGAAACTGAGTTCGCGCATCACGCTGCGCAAACGGGTGTAAGCTTCTTCACGGCGGCCGCGATCGGCCAGGAACCAGCACACCACGTCGTTCAGCGTGTAATGTTCGGGCAGGCGCGCGGTGTCGACGTTGAGCCTGGCGGCCAGCCGTTCCGCCACCCAGTCGTACAGCAGGCGCGGTCCCCGGTCGGTATCTACCTTGAGCAGTTCCGGCCCGATGATGGGTATCACCCGCCGCTCTTCGATGAAGTTGAGCAGATCATCCCACGCATCATCATCCAGCGTGGCAGGAGTGGCAGGCATGGGCAGGACAGTGCTCATTGGCAATTTCCCAATATGTAAGACTTTATGTTACATTATTTTTTTGCAATAAGTACACTTTGGTATGTTGATCGAAGGAGATAGCATGGATTTGTCCCCAGCACAGCGCCCGATCGCTGCCGCCGCGGTATCGCTGTTTGCCGCCTGTGCCTTTGTCGCCGCGCTGGCGCCGCCCCTGAACCGCTACACGCTCGATTCGGTGCCGCTGGTGGTGGTGCTGGGTGTGGGCATCGCCGTCAGCGTGGTGCTGCACCTGATTTTCATCGGCATGGCGGCGCGCCGCCTGGGCCGCTCAGCGGCGTTGTGGGTGACGGTGGCGCTGCTGTTGCTGCCGCTGGCCTCCATCGTTGGCCTGATCCTGTTCGAATGGTTCAGCGACGAAAAGAAAGCCGCAGCCAGCGTGGGTTCCGCGCCACGCTAAATCGGCAATTTCTTGAAGCCGCATCCAGCCCTGTGCCGGATGCGGCCATTCCCATGCCCTTGTTTTGCTGCTGTAGCTGCAGGTTTACCTGCGCAGCTACTGCATCGACGTCGCCGGGCGCTTCGACAAGCTGGGCGACCAGCCGCAAGGCATGCAACGCCGGCAGAAACTGTTTCAGAACCTGCTCGATGAGAGTTGCGTGCTGGCCTCCATCGTGCTCGATGAAGTGGATGTGCACCACAGGCAGGCGCTGGCGCTGCTGCAGGCGGAACAACTGCGCCTGCGGGCCGCCGCGGCACAGGCGGCGGCCCGGCGCTAGATCAGAACCCTTCCAGCACGATCTTGCCCTTGGCGCGGTTGCTTTCCAGCAGCGCGTGGGCGCGCTTCAGGTTGGCGGCGTTGATCTTGCCGAAGCGCTCTGCCAGGGTGGTCTTGATGACGCCGCTGTCCACCAACTGCGCCACGTCGTTGAGCAAGTGATGCTGCTTCTGCATGTCGGCCGTTTCAAACATGGAGCGGGTGAACATGAATTCCCAGTGCAGCGACACGCTCTTGCGCTTGAGCAGGTTGACATTGACGGCAGCCGGATCGTCGATCAGCGCGACCTTGCCTTGCGGCGCCACCAGTTCGGCAATCGCATTCCAGTGGTGTTCGGTCTGGTTCAGGCTGGCGACGTAGGTGACCGGCGGCAGGCGAAGGCGGGCGATTTCCTCCTGCAGCGGCTTGCTATGGTCGATGACGTGGTGAGCGCCCATCTGGGTGACCCATTCGGCGGTGTCGGGGCGCGAGGCCGTGGCGATGATGGTCAACCCGGTCAGCTGGCGCGCCAGCTGCACCAGCACCGAGCCGACGCCGCCGGCCGCGCCAATCACCAGCAGCGATTTGCCGGTGACGCCCTGGTCGCGGCTCACTTCCAGGCGCTCGAACAGCAGTTCCCAGGCGGTGATCGCGGTCAGCGGCAGTGCGGCGGCCTTGGCGAAGTCCAGCGTGCGTGGCTTGTGGCCCACCACGCGCTCGTCCACCAGGTGCAGCTCGCTGTTGCTGCCTTGGCGCATCAGCGCACCGGCGTACCAGACTTCATCGCCGGGCTTGAACAGCGTGACATCCGGACCGACCGCCTTGACCACGCCGGCCGCATCCCAGCCCAGCACGCGCACATCGCCATCGGCCGGCGTCATGTTGGCGCGGATTTTTACATCGACCGGATTGACGGAAACGGCGCGGATTTCGACCAGCAGGTCGCGGCCGGTGGCTGGTGGTACAGGCAGTTCCACGTCGATCAGGGCGTTGGCGTCGCTGATGGGCAGGCACTTGCGGTAGGCGATGGCTTTCATGAATAGCTCCGTTTTGGTAGGGATGGGCGTATCATGATTTATTTGCTGGGCAAGAAAAAGACGCCTTGCAACGAAACACTTTCAAAGGAATGGCGATAGTGCTGCGTCTGGATGATTTAACCGTCTTTGTCCGTACTGCCGACCGGGGCAGCCTGTCCGCCGCCGCGCGCGCGCTGGAGATATCGCCGGCGCTGGCCAGTGCCGCGGTCAAGCGGCTGGAGGGGCAACTGGGCCTGCGGCTGTTTGCCCGCACCACCCGCTCGCTGCGGCTGACGGAAGAGGGCGAGCATTACTTGCGCAACGTGCGCGAGGCCTTGCGGCTGCTGAAGGAGGGCCATGACGCGCTAATCCAGGGCAAGGAAACCTTGGGCGGCACACTGAAGATTGCCATGCCGTCCGACCTTGGCCGCAACCTGCTGGTCGGCTGGCTGGACCAGTTCCAGGCGCAATATCCGCAGATTCACTACCAGTTGAGCGTCGCCGACCGGCTGTCCGACCTGTACCGCCAGCCGGTCGATATTGCCATCCGCTACGGCAAGCTGGAAGATTCCAGCCTGATTGCTTTGCCGCTGGCGCCGGACAACCGGCGAGTGTTGATCGCCGCGCCGGACTACATCAAGCAGCACGGCAAGCCGGTCGCGCTGGATGAGCTGCGCAAGCACAACTGCCTGCGCTTCGCCATCGACGACGTGACCCACGAGCGCTGGACTTTCTATCGGCCACATGGCGAGCCGGTGACGCTGACGGTCGCTGGCAACCGCTGCGCCGACGACGCCGACGTGGTCCGGCGCTGGGCGGTGGCCGGGTTGGGTATCGCTTACAAGTCGCGGCTGGACGTGACTGACGATATCCGCGCCGGCCGGCTGCAAGTGCTATTGCCTGACTGGACCGGCGAGCCGGCGCCGCTGCACATGCTGTGCATGCATCGCGCGCAAATGACGCCAGCCGTGCTGCATTTACGCGACTTCCTGCGCGCGCAATGCGAAAAGGTATGAAAAAAGAGCCTTGTGCTTGCGTAATTTACCCTTAATATTGGATCAACCTTATCCCGGAGACACTTCAATGACCGAAACCCAGCGCGACATACTCAGTGCCGGTTTTTCCCTGACCTTGATTGCGCTGGCCGCCTTCGTGATGCAGCGCTTTTTCTTGCCGCTGATCTGGGCCGGCATCCTGTGTGTGGCGACCTGGCCGCTGTACCGGCGCCTGCGCGCGCGGCTGGGCCAGCGCGAAGTGCTGTCGGCCGCGCTGCTGACCTTGATCTGCGCCGCCGTCTTCATCGTGCCATTGCTGATCGCCACGGCGCAGGCGGCGCGTGAGGTGCCGGAACTGGCCAACTTTGTGGTCAATGCCAACAACGACGGCATCGCCGTCCCAGCCATCGTCCATTCCATCCCGCTGGCCGGCGACGCTATCGCCGAGTGGTGGGAAACCACGCTGAACCAGCCGCATGGCTTGGCGCACCTGGTCTCGGACCGCGAGCTGAGCGCCTTCCATTCGGCGCGCGACATGCTGAAAGTGGTGGGCGCCGGCGTCATGCACCGCCTGGTGGATTTCGGCCTGGCGTTCCTGTGCCTGTTCTTCTTTTACAAGGATGGCGAAACGCTGAACCGCCAGATCACCGCCATCGGCAGCCACTGTTTCAGCGAGCAGCGCTGGGCCCGTTATGCGGTCAAGATTCCGACCGCGATACGCGCGACAGTCAATGGCCTGGTGCTGGTAGGCTTGGCTGAAGGTTTGCTGATCGGCATAGGCTATGCGTTTTCCGGCCTGTCGTCGCCCGTGCTGTGGGGCGTGGTCACCGGCATCCTGGCCATCATTCCATTTGGCGCGCCGCTGGCCTTCCTCAGCGCGGCGGGCGTGCTGGTGTTCAATGGCGCGCTGCCGGCCGCGGTGGCGGTGGCAGTGTGGGGCATGGTGGTGCTGTTCATCGCCGACCACTTTGTCCGCCCCGGCATGATAGGCAATGCCACCCGCCTGCCATTCCTGGCCGTGTTGTTCGGCATCTTGGGTGGCGTGGAAACCATGGGGTTGGTGGGCCTGTTCATCGGCCCGGTGGTGATGGTGATGTTTATGACGCTGTGGCACGAGGCCGATCTGTTCGATGACGGTAAGCCAGCTGCCTGACACAGGTGAGGAACGCTACGCCGGAGAACTGCAGCTAGCGACTGGTCCAGGCAGCCGGCACCGGCAACCATTAACGAGCGATTAATGCGCTTTGGACAGGATCAGCAGCCAGCGGCGCATCAGCAGGATTTCCAGATGACCAGCTTGCACGCCGGTATCGCATTCGATGACCGGGTTGACGGCGTAGTAGCGCTTGCGGAAGTCACGGCACACCAGCAATTCGCGTTTGCCCATGCGAACGAGGAAAGACGTTGGTGCGTATTCCAGACCGAAACGGGCGCCGAAGCTGCTATTTATAGTTGCCATGACAATTCCTTTGAGGGAGATGTGTTGAACGAATGAATCCAGAATAGCATAACTACTGTACGAATGCACAGGTACTGTACGGATAAACAGTAAATTTTTGATTTTGTGGTTTTTCCGCCAATTCCCATATGACTGCCCGCTTGACACGCTTTATCGAGGCCCGCCTGTCGCCCGGCGGCGAATTCGGCCTGCACCTGAGCGCCGGCATGCTGCTGCTGGCGCTGGCCACAGCCATTTTCGGCGACCTGGCGGAAGACGTGATGAACCAGGAAGCCATCACCTTGCTCGACCTGCGGGTGGCGCGATGGTTGCACCTTCACGCGTTCGAGCCGATGACCGGCTTCATGCTGGGCGTCTCGCAACTGCATTCGGTGATCGGCGCGACCCTGCTGGTGGCCGTGTTTGCCTTATGGCTGTGGCGGCGCCAGGCGCGCTACTGGTTGCTGGCGCTGCTGCTGTGCGTCCCGGGCGGCATGCTGTTGAATGTGCTGCTAAAGTATGTGTTCCAGCGCAGCCGGCCCGTGTTTGATCAGCCGCTGGTCACGCTGATGAGCTACAGTTTCCCCAGCGGCCACACGGCGGCCGCCACGCTGCTGTATGGCCTGCTGGCCAGCTATCTGGTGGTCGAGCACCGCCGCGCGGCCGTGCTGGTCTGGTCCTTGCCGGGCTGCGTGCTGATGGTGCTGCTGGTGGCAACGAGCCGCCTATACCTGGGCGCGCACTACCTGAGCGATGTGCTGGCCGCCATGGCCGAAGGCGTGGCCTGGCTGGCGATTTGCCTCACCGCGATGTCGACCTTGCGGCGGCGCAGGCTGTCGGCTAAACCATAGGCATGACCCAACCCTCATCAATACGGAGCTTGCGCTGGCTACCATCTCAGTCATCATCAACGCCGGTGCCGGACTCGGTTACGGCACTGCCTGGGCCGCGGGGCTGGCCGATCAATTCCGCACACAGGGGCTGGAGCCGCGCATCACGCTGGCCCAGGGCGGCGATGCCTTGATCGCGGCGGTGCGCCAGGCGCTGGCGGACGGCGTGGCGACCGTGGTGGCCGGCGGCGGCGACGGCACCATCAATGCCGTGGCGTCGGAACTGGCTGGCAGCGCCGCGCGGCTGGGCGTGCTGCCGCTGGGCACGCTGAATCACTTTGCCAAGGACCTGAAGATTCCGCTCGAACTGGACCAGGCGGTTGCCAACATTGCGCACGGCGTGGCGGTGCAGGTCGACGTCGGCGAGGTCAACGGCCGCATCTTCTTGAACAATTCCAGCCTCGGCATCTATCCCGACATCGTGCGCGACCGCGAACATCAACAGCGCCATCTGGGCCGCGGCAAATGGCCGGCCTTCGGCTGGGCGCTGCTGGGCGCGCTGCGGCGCTTTCCTTTCCTCAGCGTGAAACTGACGGTCAACGGCGCAGCGCATGCGCGTCGCACGCCCTTTGTCTTCATCGGCAATAACGAGTATCTGCAAGGCTTGACGATAGGCGGGCGCGAGCGCCTCGATGGCGGCGTGCTGAGCCTGTACGCTGCGCAGCGCTGCTCGCGGCTGGGCTTGCTGGCGCTGGCCTTCCACGCCTTGCTGGGACGGCTGGCGCAGGCGCGCGATTTCGATGTGCTGCTGGCGCCGGAACTGGTGATCGAATCGCATCGGCGGCGCATGCGGGTAGCCACCGATGGCGAGGTCACGCTGATGGCGCCGCCGCTGCGCTATCGTTTGCGGGCGGGCGCGCTGACGGTGATCGTGCCGCCAGCCGGCGTGCGCAACGCCGACGGCGGCGCGGCACAGGCACAGCGGCCGCTGCGGGCCGCTACACCGGCTAACTGAAGGGGGGGGCAGGATGCGCACACTGGTTCATCTATCGGATCTGCATTTCGGCCGCGTCGACGCGGCGCTGCTGCAGCCCTTGCAGCAATTGGTCACGCAGCTGGCGCCGGACGTGCTGGTGGTGTCCGGCGACCTGACCCAGCGCGCCAAGAGCGACGAATTCAAAGCCGCGCGCGCCTTCCTCGATACCTTGCCCGGTCCGCAAATCGTGGTGCCCGGCAATCATGACATCCCGCTGTATAACATCGCCAAGCGCTTCCTGACGCCGCTGATGAATTACCAGCGCTATGTCACGCTGGACCTGCTGCCGCAATATGTGGACGAGGAGATCGCCGTGGTCGGCATCAACACGGCGCGTTCGCTGACCTTCAAGGACGGTCGCATCAACCGCCAGCAGATTGCGCAGATCCAGCAACGCATGGAAGGCGTGGCGCCGCACCTGACGCGCATCGTGGTCACGCATCATCCCTTCGACTTGCCCGAGCATCATGACGAAGACGCGCTGGTGGAGCGCGCGCCGCTGGCGATGAACGCGTTTGCCGAATGCGGCGTCGACTTGCTGCTGGCCGGCCACATGCACACCAGCCACGCGGCCAACAGCGCACAGCGCTACAAGATTAGCGGCTATGCGGCGCTGATGGTACAGGCCGGCACGGCCACGTCGACGCGCGCACGCGGCGAAGCGAATGGCTTTAACCTGCTGCGCGTTGAACACGATCTGATCCAGGTGGAGCGCTACAGCTGGATGCCGGACCAGGCCGGGTTTGCGCCGGCCAGCAGCGAGCAATTTCGCCGCATCGGCGACGTCTGGTCGCAGTCGGGCTACAGCCAATAATCCATGAAGCGGGCGGTCCATTCGCGCAGGCGGTCGCCGATGGGCCGCTGCCGCCAGGCTTCGAGCGTGATCTCGGTCGAGTCGCGCATGTCTTCCTGGAAGGCTTTTTCCATTTCGGCGCCGAAGGCTACGCCCATCACCACCACGTTCAGTTCGCTGTTGTGCAGGAAGCTGCGCGTGTCCATATTGGTCGAGCCGACGGTGGACCAGGCGCCGTCTATGACGCCGGTCTTGGCATGCAGCACGGCCAGCTTCAGGTGGTAGATCTTGATGCCGTTCTCCAGCAGCTCATCGTACTGTGCGTGCGCGGCGTAGAACACCAGGCCGCTGTCGGATACGCCGGGCAGCACGATCTTTACCTCCACGCCGCGCTTGGCGGCGGCGATCAGCGCCTCGATGGTCTGGCGGTCCGGCACGAAGTAGGCCGAAGTGAGGTGGATGGATTGTTTCGCGTCCTGGATCGCCAGGTTGTAGGCCTTGTAGATCTCGAACTTGCCGTCCGGTTCGCTGCCCAGCACGCGCACCACCTTGTCGCCGGCGATCTGCGGTTGCGGGAAGTAGTCGGCTTGGCGCAAGTCCTCGCTATCCTGCGTGGCCCAGTTGCGCACGTACAGCCACTGGAAGGCTTGCACCGCCGGACCTTCGACCTTGACGTGGGTATCGCGCCAGCCGACATCGCTCTTGCTGACCGGCTTGGCACGCGAGCGGAACAGCGAGCCCTTGGAGTAATCGGCGCTGATGTTGATGCCGCCCGTGAAAGCGATGCGGCCATCGACAATCAGCAGCTTGCGGTGGTCGCGGTTGTTGAGCTTCCAGCTGTCGCCGTGCAGTTTGGCCGGGTTGACCGGATTGAATGCCACCAGTTTGATGCCGGCCTGGCGCATGCGGTCGAAGAACTCTTGCGGTACACCGATGGTGCCGACGCTGTCGTACAGGACGTTGACGGTCACGCCTTGCGCTTGTTTTTCGATCAGCATGGCGGCGAACTTCAGGCCCATCTCGTCCTGGTCGAAGATATAGGTTTCCAGGTTGATGTTGTTCTTGGCGGCGGCGATGGCCTGGTACATTTCGGCCATGGTTTGCGGGCCGTCGAACAGCAGCGTGCATTTGTTGCCGGCGATCAGAGGCACGCCGGTGGCCGCTTCTTCCAGCGCGGCCTGCGCTTGCAGGTCCAGCGTGTTTTTCGGCCAGCGCTTGGCCAGCAGCGATTTGGCGCCGTTGTCGCTCAGCGCGCCATGGACACCGGTGACGCTGGGCGCGGTCGGCGGATCCAGTTGCTCACCCATGTTTTTGACATTGGGCAGGCCGGCACAGGCGCTCAGCATCCAGCACAGCAGTGTCAAGGGGAACCAGCGCTTTGTGCCTATGCGTTTCATCTTGGAGTCTCCTGTTCGCTGGAACCGATAAAGAATACGATCGGCCCTTGCCGGAACCGGTGGCCCAGCAGCTTCATCAAGCGTAAGCCGTGATGGAAGCGCACCTGGCGCGAACGCAGCGCCACCCACAAGGCCAGCCCGAAGCTGACCAGCAGGTTGACCGTGCCGATGGCCAGAAATCCGACGATCGACCGCACTGCAAGTTCCCACGAGACATTGTGATCGAGTCCGACCATTGCTGTCGCAAAGTTGGCCGACGCGAACGTCACGTGCCGGATATCCAGCGGCAGTCCCAGCAGATAACCCAGCGTGCCCATGCAGCCAAGCAAAATACCGAAGTAGAAATTCCCCATCAGCCCGCCGAGATTGTTTTCCAGGTACCGGCCGAGACGGTCCAGCCGTGACTGGCCGATCAGCCGGGCCAGCCCGCGCAGTTGCGAGATGCGCTGCGCCCAGCGCGTGTACAGCGCCTGGTTGTCGTAATAGCCGGAGATCAGGCCGGCGAGAAACAGGCACACGCCGGCAATGGCCGCATAAAACAGCGCCGGGCTGCCGATAGGGTCGATGTCGTGCAGCAAGTGCATGGCCTTGTCCGGCGACACCAGGTGCCTGCCCAGCAAGCGATGATAGCCCCAGGCGATCAGCCAGGCGCTGGGAATTGCCGTGGCCAGGTTGCCCAGCACCGCCACCACCTGGGTGCGCAATACCTTGTTGATCAGCTCGGCCATGCTGTCCAGGTCGATGTTGCGGCCGTCCTTGCTGTGCAACCCGGCGGCGATGCGCGAGGCGGTCATGGCCGGCTGCTTGGTGGCCACCGTGAAGTGCAGCAGGTGGATGAACATGAAGCCCAGCGAGTAGTTCATGCTGAACAGGAAGGCTTCGACCAGCGGCGCGGCCCGCAGATAGGACATCAAAATCTTGAACATCGCCATGAAGCCGATCACCAGGCCAGCGCCGGCCGAGGACAGTAACATCGCGCCCAGCTGCTTGCGGTCGTCCGCCACGTAATGCTCGCCGGTGCGGCTGGCGTTCTCGGTAACGTTGCGGGCCAGCAGATCGACGTTATCGGCCAGCAGGTCGCGTACCTGGTATTTGTGGTTGTGCGCTTCGATCAATTCCAGCGTCAGGCCGACGGCGGCCACGCGGCGCGGCGTCAGCGGGCCGGCCGGCACGTGGACGGCGGGCAAGGCAGGTGTGGCGTCGGCCGCCAGCGCGTCCAGGTCGACATTCGGCGCGCTGGGCAGTTCGCCGGTGATGTCGACCAGGAACAGCAGCTTGCGCAGCCGGTCTATGCTTTGCGTCAGCGACACCAGCAGATAGGTCAGCGCAATGCTGCTACCCTGGCTGAGCGCCTTCTTGCGGATCTTGCCGATCACGGCGTCGCACTGATCGAGCATTACCAGCATGTGGCGGGCGTCTTCGAAGACAATGTCCTCGCCGGCCAGCAGGCGCTGGTAGCCGTCCAGATAGGTATTTACTTCCACGTTCTGCTGCATGAACGGCGATTCGTAGGTTTCTATCTCGGTGTGGAAGTTGGTCAGCCTGGGCTCCAGGCCGATGGCCGCCACGCGGTAGGACAAGGTACGAATGGCTTCCAGCAGGCCCGGCAGCATGATGTTATGGCGCTGCGCTGCAGCTTCGGGCGCCGCGGTGGGAGCGTTGACGATCACGTCCAGCAGTGCCAGCCAGTCGGCGGCCGGCACTGCGCTGATCCAGGTGTGGTCGGTTTGCTTGTAGAGCACCTGATCCAGCGCATCGGCCAGGTATTCATTGCCCAGCGCGGGCGGCAGCATGCGATAGGCGATGCGGCACTTCAATTCGGTGAAGAAGCCGTCGTTCGACAGCACGCCGATCTCTGTGTACAGGCTGGAATGGCGGCGGCTTTGCAGGATGTTGCGGCCGTAGGCGCGCAAGGCCGCCGCGTGTGCCGGATTGCCTTTCAGCAGTTGGCACAGGGTGCGGACATGGGCGGTGGCGGCGGCGCTGCCAGCCGGGCGTTTGGGACGCAGAGTGTGGAACAACTCGACCATCAGGCCGATATCGCTGCTGTCTGCGGCTACGCGTTCGAGAATAGCAAGCATGGGGCCAGTATAGCCACCCACTATTTGCGTGTATGTACGCTGGCGTACATAGGTGTGGCCATCAGCAGAGCTGGATCTTTTGTGCGGAGGCGCGCAGCTCGGCGCGGAAATCCGGATGGGCAATGGATATCAGTTCCTCGGCGCGCTGCTTGGCCGATTTGCCGCGCAACTGGGCCACGCCGAATTCGGTCACCACGTAGTTGATGTCGTTCTTGCCGGTGGTGACGTGGGTGCCCGGCGTCAGCGTCGGCACGATGCGCGAGATGGTGCCATCCTTGGCGGTGGACGGCAGCACGATGAAGGCCTTGCCGCCGCGCGAGCGGTTGGCGGCGCGCACAAAGTCGACCTGGCCGCCGGTGCCGGAATAGGGCACGTGGGCGATGCTTTCGGAACCGCACTGGCCCAGCAGGTCCACTTGCAAGCTGGCGTTAATCGCCATCAGCTTGTCGTTCTGACCGGCGATGTAAGGATCGTTGGTGTAGTTCACCGGATGCATTTCCAGCATCGGGTTGTGGTGCATGAACTGGTACAGCCGCTGCGAGCCCAGCGCAAAGGTAGCGACCATTTTTCCGGGCAGGAAAGTCTTGCGGCGGTTGGTGACGGCGCCCGATTCCACCAGCGTCAAAATGCCGTCGCCTATCATTTCGGTATGGATGCCCAGGTCGTTCTTGCCGGCCAGTTGCATGACCACCGCATCGGGAATGCCGCCGTAGCCGATCTGCAGCGTGGAACCATCGTCGATCATGTCGGCCACGTATTTGCCGATGGCTTCCTGCACCGGGCCGATCTTGGGTAAGCCCACTTCGATCAGCGGCTCCTGGCTTTCCACCAGCGCTGTCACCTGCGAAATGTGCACATGGCACTGGCCGTGCGCGAACGGTACATGGGGATTGACTTCCAGCACCACCGCGCGCGCCTTCTGCACGGCGGCCATGGTGTAGTCGGCGCCCAGGCTCAGCGAGAAATAGCCGTGCTCGTCCATCGTCGAGGCCATGCTGAACACCACATCGGAGGCGATCATGCCGCGCTCGATCAACTGCGGCAGTTCCGAGAAATAGGCGGGGATGAAATCGGCCCAGCCGGCCTGTCCCGCCGCGCGCGAGCCACCGCCGAAGAACAGGGCCACATGGCGCACATGCGGCACCGTGTCGCAGTCGAAATAAGCGTATTTGCGCAGCGCCAGGATCTGCGCCACCTTGATGTCGCGGAAGCGGGTGCGCTGCTCGGACAAGGCTGTGAGCAGCGTGGGCGGTTCGCCGGCGCCGGACGGGACGATGATGACATCGCCGTCGCGCAACTGGTTCAGGGCATCGGCCGCGCTGGTGCGCTTGGTCTCGTATTGTTCTGCTGCAGACAGGCGTTGCATAGTCCATCGGCCTTTCACATGGTGGAACTGCGGATATGGCCTTTACACTATAAACCAGTCGCGCGGCACTGCGCAGTGCGCTGTTGCGAAAAAACTTGATATTAGGTGCTTAGGTGACGCGCCGCACAGAGTGCCCTGGTCAGCCAGCCGTAAGATGAGATGGCTGGCCTATCAGGAGTGCATCGTGAAAACCAACCGTTTCCTGCTACCGTTGCTGGTACCGCTGACGGCGGTGGCGCAAACCTCGGCGCCGCTCCCGCTCACCGTGTACGGCACGCTGGACGCGGGCATCGTGGCCGAGGGTGGGTGCATCAATAATTGCCGGCAGACCCGCCTCAGTAGCGGGGTCGAGTCCGGCTCGCGGCTGGGTTTCACGGGCCGCGAAGACCTGGGCGGCAATACCTCAGCCGTGTTCACGTTGGAAGCGGGCATCCTCAATGACACCGGCCAGTCCGACCAGAACGGCCGCCTGTTCGGGCGCCAAGCCTTCATCGGGCTGGATGGACCGCTGGGGGCGCTGACGCTGGGCCGCCAGTACAACCTGGTCTACCAGGCGCTGACCGATGTGGCCGACCCCTTCCACGGCGGCATGGCCGGCAGCGCGGCCAACCTGGTCGGCTACACCGTCAAGCGTTACGACAACAGCGTCAAATACGTCTCGCCCAGGCTGCATGGGCTGAACGCCAGCGCGATCTACAGCTTCGACGAATCGCCCAACAACAGCCCCAGCAACCGTGCCTACGGCCTGACCATAGGCTATGCCCAGGGCCCGGCCAACCTGAGCGTCAGCTACCAACGCAAGGACAATCCCGTTGATGCAGTGGGCACCATGCCGGCTGCCGACTTGTCGGCCCGCAATGTGCTGGTGGCGGCCAACTTCAACTTCGGCAGCGTCATCGCGTATGCAGCCTATGGCCACAGCAAGGGCGAGGGCAGTTCGCCATGGGATATGTCCAATCCCTATGGTGCGCTGAGCAACAGCACGCCATCGACCAACAGCCGCGACGTGCTGTTCGGCGTGGCCGTGCCCAGAGGGCCGTTCACCTGGCTGGCGTCCTACATCCACAAGGACGACCGCAGCCTGCTGAACCAGGACGCGCACCAGATCGCGGTCGGCGTCAGTTACGCCCTCTCCCGGCGCACGGATATCTATGGCTCGTTTGCCAAGATCCAGAACCGCAACGGCGCCGGCTACACGGTTGGCAACGCCACCGAGGCCGGCCATGGCGACCGGGCCCTGACCATAGGCCTGCGGCATTCTTTCTGAAGGATGTGCTAAATTGTCGGGCTGAGCGCGCTTGCCGCAAGCGCGCCATCTTGCAACCATCCACCGGGAACGAGCATGTACCTGACTTACTTCAATGGCAGCTGGACCGAAGGCAATACCCCCTTGTTTGGCGCAATGGACCACAGCGTGTGGCTGGGTTCTTCCGTATTTGACGGCGCGCGTTCGCTGCGCGGCCACATGCCCGACCTGCGCCTGCACCTGCAGCGCGTGATCTCCTCATCGGAGCGGGTCGGCCTGGTGTGCCCGCTGAGCGTCGATGCCATGGAAAAACTGGTGCGCGAAGGCGTGGCCAAGTTCCCGGCCGATGCCGAGCTGTATATCCGTCCGCTGGTGTTCGGCACCGATGGCTTGCTGATACCGGTGGCGGACAAGAGCGCCTTCGCGCTGACCTTGTTCGATGCGGCCATGCCGCCGTTTACCGGCTTTTCGGCCTGCCTGTCCGAACAGCGCCGTCCCGATCCGCTGATGGCGCCGACCGACGCCAAGGCCTCCTCGTTGTACGCCAACACCACCAAGGCGTTGCGCCTGGCCAAGGAGCGCGGTTACGACAATGCGGTGGTGTGCGACAGCCAGGGCAATGTGGCCGAATTCGCCTCGGCCAATCTGTTCCTGGTCACGCCGCAGGGCCAGGTGGTGACGCCGGTAGCGAACGGCACTTTCCTGTCCGGAATCACGCGGGCGCGCGTGATTGCGCTGTTGAAGGAACAGGGTATCGAGGTCGAGCAGCGCAGCGTGCGTCCGCAAGAACTGGACACGGCGAGCGAGATCTTCAACACCGGCAACTACGGCAAGGTCACGCCCTGCGTCCGCTACGAAGCGCGCACGCTGCCGGTAGGGCCGATCGCCAGCTTGGCGCGCGACTGCTACATGGCGTTCTCCGACAGCCAGTAGTCACTTGCCGCCCGGGCAGCTGGCCGACAGCCAGCGCCCGGTGGTTTCCACCTGCATCTGCTGCGGCGTGCCGCCGGCGCTGCTGTTGACGTTCATGTGCATGGAAAAACTGCTGTCGCCGTTGAAGCGCACCGTGCCCTCTCCGCTGGACGGCGGGTTGCTGCAGTTGAACGATACATTCAGGCCACCGGGCACCGGCTGGTTGGTCGAGCTGCAATTGCCTTGCTGGCCGGTCGGCAGCTCATGTTTGGCGGCCATTTCCGGCGTGATGCAGGCGCGCATGGTCATGCCGCCGTCGCTGCTCAGCTTGGGCATGGTGGCGCCGTTTTGCGCCATCATCGCCTCGATCTGCGCCCGCTGATCGGGCGGCAGATTGGCCAGCTGCTTCATGGCGGCCGACATGGCGGCGTTGGTCTGCGCGTTGGACGATTGCAGCTTGTTACTCAGTTCCCACTGGCCGGGTTTGATGGTCTGGGCGGAAGCATGGGCTGCGGCCAGGGCCAGCAGCATGGCGGTCAGGCGTTTCATCGGGTTCTCCTGTTGAGTGAAAGTGGCAGCATAAACTAAAACGGCGCGCCACCGTGACAGTGACGCGCCGTTGATAGGGCCGTGTCGGCTATATGCCGCGTCCGTTGATCAGGCGCAGCAGCACCATGATGATGGCGACCACCAGCAAGATGTGGATGAAGCCGCCTATGGTGTACGAGGTGACGACACCGAGCAGCCACAGTATCAGCAAAACTACTGCGATGGTATAGAGCATGATTCTCTCCTCTGCAAGTTGTGATGCGATGACAAGCCGTGCCCGCTTGAGGTCCAGATGGCATCGAGGGCGATGTCGGATCTGCGGCGCATTGCAGATCCGTATCATGAGTTGATTATGTGCCGGGCTGGCCGCCGTTTCTGTACGGTGACGTACTTAGCGCTCGATGTCGATGGACTCAGCCGGCACGCAGATGGCCGTTCACCACTTTCACCGGGTCGCCGGAACGCCAGTTCGGCTGCGCGCTCTGGTGGAAGGTGCGGGTGTGGCCGTCGTTCATGCGTACCACGATGGTGTAGCTATGGGTCGAGCGCATATTGCCTTCGATCTGGTTGCCAGCGACTGCGCCGCCCACCGCGCCGGCTACGGTTGCCAGCTGGCGGCCATGGCCGTTGCCGATCTGATTGCCCAGCAGGCCGCCGAGGATGGCGCCGCCGGCCGCACCGGCGCCGCTGCCCTGGCCGCGCTGCTGTACTTCGCGCACGGAATCGACCACGCCGCAATTGCCGCATGCTGCGGGACGTTCCTCGCGCACCGGCGTCAGTGCCGGGTCACGCGAGTCGGCCTGCGCCAGTTGCACTGGCTGGCCTGGCTGTGCATAGCCGTTCGCGGCAGGCGGCACGCTGCTCAACTGGCCGGCCGGTGGATAGGCGGCTGGCTGGGCGGCAGCCTGCATCGGCATCGGCGTCGGCACCGGCGCAGGCGAGGCGCCGCCGGCGCTCGACGACGGTAGCCAGCCCAGTAGGGCGGCGCTGCCGACGCCGCAAAACAGTAGCACCGCGACCGCGGCGATCACCATCAGCGGATGCAGGCTGTGCTTGGCTGGCGTGTGGATAGGGGTGTCTTGGATGTTCATGATCTTCCTTAAGCGTTGGTGAATGCCGCGATTTTCCTTCAAGACATGTTCTGCTTCCGTGCGTCACCGTACATACGGAGAAAATAATTGCCGTTACGCTGGACTGAGCACTGCAGCATCTTGACTGAGCACTGCAGCATCTTCTGTCCACCCCGTTGAAGGCTTAGTCCGGTAATGAATTTGTCCTACGATCCCGGTTACGAAGAACGAGCATCCAGCCGAGCGGCAGCCAACCGCTTGCTGGCCAGCTTGCCGGACCGGGATTGGCATCATCTGCAACTGCTGTGCACCACCGTCGAGGTGGAGGTGGGCGAGGTGCTGTACGAGCCGGGCCAGCCCATCGAGTACATCTATTTTCCCGACGACAGCCTGATCTCGCTGCTGGCGGTGGCCGAAGGCCGCATGACGCTGGAAGTGGGCTCGGTCGGCCGCGAGGGCATGATAGGGGCGTCGGTGGCGCTGGGCCACGCACTGGCCCAAGTGCGCGCGGTGGTGCAGCGCGCCGGCCGCGCCTGCCGCATTGGCAGCGCTGATTTCTGCGCCGAGTTCGCCAGCATGGAAGCGTTGCAACGCTTGCTGTATCGCTATACCGACACCTTGCTGGCGCAGGCGATTCAAATCGCCGTATGCAGCCGCTTTCACGTGCTGGAAGCGCGGCTGGCCCGTTCGCTGTTGATCACGCGCGACCGCCTGCAATCGGAAAAATTCCATCTGACTCACGAGTTCCTGGCCCACGCGCTGGGCGTGCGCCGTGTCGGCGTGACCAAGGCGGCCACCGCGCTGCAAAACCAGAAGCTCATTTCCTACAGCCGCGGCAATATCGAGATACTCGATTCGGCCGGCCTGGAAGCCGTGTCCTGCCGCTGCTACGCCCTGGTCAAGGATAACGGCGCGATCGGCATGGCCAACGTGTTCCTGTAAGGGGGTCCTGCAAGGCGTCGTTGCGCCCTTGGGCACCACGACTTCCCGCCACGGCGGGCATCCATGCTGAGCCGTTACGGCTGTTCAGCATGGATGCCCGCCGTGGCGGGAATGACGTGACGTCGGCGCGCTAGTCGCTTAGTGCGGTGGCTTGCCGACCTGGTTGCCGATCACGCCGCCGACTGCCGCGCCGCCTACGGTGCCGACCGGGCTACCGCCTGTGAGCACCGAGCCGGCCACTGCGCCGACACCGGCGCCGATTGCGGTGTCCGTATCCCGATGGGACATGCCGGCACAGGCGCTCAGGCCCAGCGTGGCGCCTAGCAGGGCCGAGATGCTGATGAGTTTTTTGAACGTAGTCATTTGATTCTCCTTGTACAGATTAAGGCGCTGCGCACCCATAATTGCAGCTTACCTAAGGCCCACGCTTCATACCGTTCGCCAACGCACACAGGCGAAAAAATGTCAGCTCTTCGGTTGCGGCGGCAAGGTCTTGCCGGGTGGCGGCGCCGTGGCCTTGCCGCCGGCCTGGGCCAGCAGGGCAGCGCAGCCTGTGGTTTCGCCCGGTCCCGTGTTGACCAGCGGCAGCAGCGCAGCAGCGGGCGCCACCACCGCCAAGGCCAGCGCACCGCCGGCGCGCAAAGCCACCACGCCTTTGTTGACGCTGATGTCAGGCTGCTTGAAGGTGCCGCGCACATAAATCGGCGAACGCAGCGAAAACACGCGCAAGCCTTTGGTGTCGGGGTTCAGGGTCAGGTCCAGCTTTTCGTTGCCGAGGTTGACGCTGCCGTCGACGTTCAGCTTGGCCTCGGTGGTATCGACCACGAACAGGCGCGATTGCATCAAGCCGTCGCTGACGCCGAAATCGGTGACCATGCAGTTGAGCTTGACCGGCTTGTCGCCGAACATCTTGGCCAGTACCACGTTGCCGATGTTGAGCCCCATTTCTTCCAGCAGCAGCTTGCTGACCGTGCCTTCGTTGATCACGGCCTTCAGCTCGCCATTGGAGTGGGCCAGCAAGCTCGCCACCGAATTACCGGTGGCCGACAGCGATATGTCGGCGTTGACTTCGCCCACCGTGGCCTGCATCGCTTCCAGGCGCGGGAACAGCTCTTGCAGCTTCAGGTGACGCGCGCCGGCCTTCAGTTGGGCGCCGATGGCGTCCTTGATGGCGATGCCGCTGCCGTCCAGCACGATGAGCGAGGTGAACGCGCCGCCGGCAATGTCGAAATTGAGCGGCGCCAGCTTCAGTACGCCATCCTTCATGTGGATGGTGGTGAGCACGTTGGAGATCGGCAAGTCCTTGTCGCGCGTGATGCGCTGGATTTTGTAGCTGACGTCGGCATCGAGCGCGGTCCAGCGCTCGGTCTTGAAGGTTTCCACCGGCAGCGCCTTGTCATTGGGCTGCACCGCCGCCACGCCGCGCGCCTGCTTGCTGGCGTTGGAGTCGGCGCCAACCAGCGGCCCCAGGTCGGCAAACTGCAGCAGTTTCGATTGCACGGTGCCGGTCAGTAGCGGCCGCGGCTTGCCCGACTTGAATTCGAACTTGCCGCTGATGTCGCTGTTGCCGACGCGGCCACTGAACTGGTCATAGGTCCAGTGGCTGGCGTTCGCGCCCAGGGTGCCGGTCAGGTGGCCTTCGGTGCTGAAGGCCGGCGTTTCCGGCAGCAGCACCGGGGTCAGCGGATAGAGCCGCGCCATCGACGGCCCCGACACCTTGAGCCGCAAGTCCAGCGCCGCCAGCGCGGCCGGCTTGGTCAGCGTGCCGTCGATTTCGATGCTGGTGGCGCCCACCTTCAGCCTGGCGGCGAGCGGGTAGGGCGTGCTCTGCTGCCGCAGCGACAGCACGGCGCCGGCCTTGCCGCTGCCGCTGATGTCTTGCTGGTTCCACTTGCCACGCAACTGCCAGGAGACGCCGTAGCTGGGATCGGCATTGATGGTGTCGATCTCGGCGGTGGCATCGGTATGGCTCAGCGCATCGTTGTAATGCACGCTGCCCTTGGAGAACACCACACGCTGCAAGTCCAGCTGCCAGCGCGTGGGATGTTGTTCCTGCTTGAAAGTCCAGTTGTTGTGGCCTTCGGCATCGCGCAGCAGCAGCACTTGCGGCGTGTCAAAGCGCAGCACCGGAATCGAGATGCGGTGCTGCAGCAGCGGCAGCAAATCCACGGAGAACGAAAACTGGCTGACGCTGGCCATGTCCTGCGGCCCCAGCGGGGCCGGATTGCCGACATGGACATCCTGGGCAATCAGATGCGGCAGCGGCAGGTAGTCGCTCCAGCTGTGCTGTTCGTTGGAGCGGGCCTGCTTTTCCCACGTCAGCGACAGCTTGCCGCGGATCTGGAACGGCCGGTCGAGTGCCTCGCTGACCTTGTCGTTCAGCCAGGGCTTGGCACGGTTCCAGTCGTAATTGATCAGCACGATCACCGCGATGACTGGAACGGCAATCAGCACGCTGGCGACGGCGAGGGCAATGCGGCGGCCTGTATGGCGGGGGCGGGCTGGGCTCATGGCGTGTGTTTTCAATGTGGTTGGCCTGATTGTAGCCGAGGGCTGGCCGGCTCTATGTGCGGCAACGTACTGAAAGGTCGCCCGCAAGCGCTTATAACTGTAGACGTCAACCTGACATTGTGAGGAGAAAATAATGCATACATACAAATTGAATCTGCTGTGCGGTATCGCCATCATGCTGGGCATGACGGCCTGCGCCAGCGATAAAACCCCGGCCACGGCCGATGTCGCGGTATCGCGTGCGGCGGTCGACAGTGCCACCAGTTCCGAGGCGGCCGAGCTGGCGCCGGCGGAGATGCAGGCTGCGCGCGAAAAGCTGCTGAATGCCAACCAGGCGTTGGCGGCCAAGGATTACAAGGCGGCCCAGATGTGGGCCAACGCGGCTGAGGCGGACGCCAAGCTGGCGCAGAGCAAGGCCAATTCGGCCAAGGCCACCACGGCAGCCAACCAGTTGCAAGACAGCATACGCGTGCTGCGCGAGGAGCTGGAGCGCCAACCTATCCAGCAGTAATCGACGGCCTGCCATTCCTATCTACAAGGAGAAGTCATCATGAAGAAAATGCATTTTATTCCGGCGCTGTTTGCCATCGCAGCCCTGCTTGCAGCTTGCAGCACCACGCCAACGACCACCAGCCGGCTTGACCAGGCGCGCGCCGATTATATGGCGGCGCAAAACAATCCTGCCGTGGCCGCCAATGCGCCGCTGGAATTCAAGGAGGCCACCGACGCACTGGACAAGGCCAACCGGGCTGCTGCGCAGCGTGAAAGCCTGGACAGCATCGACCAGCTGGCGTATGTCGCCAAGCAGAAGGTCGCCACTGCGCAGGAAGTGGCCAAGACCAAGACTGCCGAAGCGAGCGCCGCCAATTCGGCGCGCCAGCGCGACCGGATCCAGCTGGCTGAACGCACCCAGGAAGCCGATCAGGCCCGCATGAGTGCCGAGCAGGCCAAGGCCCAGGCCGAGGCGGCTACCAGTAACGCCAACGCCGTCAGCGCCCGCAATGCGGCGCTGGAGCAGCAACTGGCTGATATGAATGCCCGCCACACCGAGCGCGGCATCGTGATTACCTTCAGCGACGTGCTGTTCAATGTCGACCGCGCCGAGTTGAGCGTCGACGGCATGCGTACCGCGCAAAAGCTGGCCGATATCCTGCAGCAGGACCCGCAGGGCGTGGTGATGGTCGAGGGCTTTACCGACAGCACCGGCAGCGCGTCGCACAACCTGGAACTGTCGCAGCGCCGTGCCGAGTCGGTGCGTAACGCGCTGATGGGCATGGGCATCTCGTCCGAGCGCATCGCGACCCGCGGCTATGGCGAAGCCTTCCCGGTGGCCAGCAATAGCGACGCCGGCAACCGCCAGCTGAACCGCCGCGTCGAGATCGTGCTGTCGCAAAACGGCGTGCCGATTTCCAGCCGCCGTTGATGGCGCCGTTGGTTGCGCTGTTGGTTGCGCCGTTTGTTGGTTAACCCGTTCAAGACTAAGGAACTATCATGGCTGAAGACTATCCCACCCGCGGCGGTCTCGATACGCAAGCGATCCGCGCCGCCGCCAAAAACCTCATGGACGGACCCGTCACGGCCGGCTACCAGGGCGACCGCGAGGCCGTCGTCCAGATGCTCAACGGCGCCCTGGCCACCGAGCTGGTCTGCATCCTGCGCTACAAGCGGCACTACTACACAGTCAGCGGCTTGAGCAACGGCCCCATCAAGGCCGAGTTCCTGGAACATGCCACCCAGGAGCAGGAACATGCCGACTGGCTGGCCGAACGCATCATCCAGCTCAACGGTAAACCTGATTTCAATCCGGCAACATTGCTCGCACGTAGTCATGCCGAGTATGATGAGTCCGACGACGTGCAATCGATGGTCCGGACCAACCTGATCGCCGAGCGCGTTGCGATTGAGTCGTACCGGCAAATGATCGCGCAGATCGGCCACTCCGACCCGACCACCCGCCATCTGTTGATCAAGATCATGGCGGTGGAGGAAGAGCATGCGGACGATATGCGGGATTTGCTGGCCTGAATTCCCGGACGCAGTATGATTCACTTTCACCTACCCCTAACAGGAGCTTCATCATGCTGGAACAAAACATCAGTACCGTAAACAACGATGTCAAAACATTGGTGAAAGATGCCCAGGCGCTGTTTTCGGCCGCCACCGCGCTGACCGGTGAAAAGGCCGATGAACTGCGCGGCCGCGGCATGCGCGCTCTCGACAGCGCGCTGGCCAAGGCCCAGGAAGCGCAGCAGTCGGCCATCGTGGCCAGCAAGGAAATGGCCAAGTCGACCGACGCGTATGTGAAGGAAAATCCATGGCGCTCGATCGCAGTGGCGGCCGGCGTGGGGCTGCTGGTCGGCGTCATCATCGGCCGCAAGTAAGCGGCCGTGTCGCACGCTGACGAACAGGGTGGCAAGGCGCCGCCGGGGCTGATCGCGTCGCTGTCCGCAGTGGCGCGCAACAGTGTCGGCTTGCTGCTGTCGCGGCTGGAGCTCGCTGCGCTGGAGCTGTCCGAGGTGCGCAACCATCTGCTGCAACTGGTGCTGGTGTTTGCACTGGCGGTGGTGGCCGGTTGCTTCGCCTTGGCCTGGGGCACGGTGACCATAGCCTACCTGGCCTGGGACAGCCTGGGCTGGAAGATCCTGCCTATCCTGACCGGAGTGTTCCTGCTGATCGCCATCGGCCTGATGCTGTATGCGCGCGGCCTGATTGCCAGCGGCAAGCTGTCGCTGCCGGCCACCATGGCGGAACTGCAGTCCGACCGCGACATGCTGCTGTAACCGGAGCCATTGATGAGCCAAAGAGACGACGCGGCCTTGGCCGCGCACAAGCAGCGCCTGATCAAGGAAGGCGAGTATTACCGGGTAGGCGTGGTGCATGCCAAGGCGCTGGTGGCGCAAGCCCTGCATCCGGAAGCGCTGCTGCATGGCGCGGTGGACCAGGCCATCGGCATGGCGCAAGCGCGCTTCGGCGCCCTGCTGCAGCCGGGCGGCCTGAGCGGGTTGCACCTGAAGAGCGTGCTGCCCTACCTGCTGACAGTCGGTTCTTACCTTGCCCGCAAGCGCTTGGTCAAGCCGGCGCTGGCGGTGGGCGTGGTCGTGGCCATGGGGGCGGCGTGGCTGATGCGGCGCAAGCGCCCTTGAGCGCGATCCATGCCCTGAATCCATCGGGCCTACGGGTGGTGCTGGTGCTGCAGGGCGGCGGCGCGCTGGGCGCTTATCAGGCCGGTGTGTTCCAGGCGCTGCATGAGCACCAGCTGGCGCCGGACTGGATCGTCGGCACCTCGATAGGCGCGATCAATGCCGCCATCCTGGCCGGCAATGACCACGACACGCGTCTGGTCAGGCTGCAGGAATTCTGGCGGCGTATTTCCCATGCCGACAATATCGATTTGCACGCGCTGCCGGACGCGCAGCGCCGCAGCAGCATCCAGCTGCAGACCTGGGACACGCTGCTACGCGGCGTGCCCGGCTTCTTCACGCCGCGCCTGTTCAATCCCTTTGCCGCCGCCATGCCGGTCGCGCCAGAGCAGGCCAGCTTCTACGACACCATGCCGCTGCACGCTACGCTGCAGGAATTGGTCGACTTCGATTACCTGAACGCGCCCGGCGGCATACGCCTGACGGTCAATGCGCTGAAGGTCAAGACCGGCACGCTGCGCTGCTTCGACAACCGCCAGCTGAGCATCACGGCTGAGCACATCCGCGCCAGCGGCGCGCTGCCGCCGGGCTTCCCGCCGGTGCGCATCGATGACGAGCTGTATTGGGACGGCGGCCTGTATTCGAACACGCCGCTGGAAACCGTGCTGGACGATCCGGACAAGGTTGACACGCTATGCTTCATGGTCGACTTGTGGAGCGCCGAGGGCGACGAGCCGACCACGCTCGATGAAGTGCAGACGCGGCAAAAGGATGTCACCTTCGCCTCGCGGTCGCAGCGGCATATCGAAGATTACGTGGCGGCGCACCAGATGCGGCAAAAGCTGCGCGCGCTGTACCAGGCCTTGCCGGCATCGGCCAAGAGCGCCGACAGCGCGCAAGAGTTGGCCGCGCTGGGCTGCGACAGCACGCTGCACATCGTGCGCCTGCCGTATGCGGGCCGCGACTGGCACATGGCATCCAAGGACATCAACTTCTCGCGCGGCTCGACCCAGTGGCGCTGGGACCGCGGCTACCAGGATGGCTTGCGCGCCATCCAGGCGGCCGGTTGGCTGTCCGTCGTCAGCGAGGGCACACCGCTGGTGGTGCATGAACTGCCGCCGTTGCGGCCCGAAGCGCCAGCACCGGGCAAGGCGGCCTGAGCGCCCCTACTGCAACTGGTTGTTTTCTACCCGTATCGCTTCCAGGTTGGCCATATCGTGCTGATAGGTGGCGCGTGCCTCCTTCATGCATTGCGTGCGTTCGCCGCCGCTCATCTTCTTGCAGCCGATGATGGCTTCCTGCAGGGCTGCGCCGATTTCCTTGCGCAGGTTGTTGCGCTGGGCGTTGGGCGTGGCGTCGGTCACGTACCAGCGCGCGGGATCGCCGCGGGCGATTTCGTGCTGCTGCAAGCGCGCATTGGCCGGCGGCGTGTTCTGGGCTTGCGCCACGCTGCACAGCGCGCCGGCCAGCAGCAGGGAAAGCAGGGTTCGATGTTGAGACATGATGCTTCTCCTTGATGTGAACGGGGCGCCGCAGCGCCCCGGATTGCTATAGCCTGCCCGTCAGTAGCATGATCAGCAGGATGACGACGATCAGGCCGGTGACGCCGCTGGGCGCATAGCCCCAGCCGCGGCTGTAAGGCCAGGCCGGCAGCGCGCCGACCAGGGCCAGGACCAGGATAATCAGAATGATGGTGCCCATGACGTTCTCCTTGTGGTGGGGGGCTGCAAGGTATTAATAGCGGTACAGGCGGCCGTCGATCATGCGCACGCGGTTGCCCACGCGCAGGTCGTAGATGCTGTCCTGATTGACGATGCGGTAGTCGCCGTTATCCAGGCGCACGCTGATCTGGTAGCTGGCCACGGTTGGGCTGCGGCTTTCCTCGACCTGGTTGCCGACCAGGGCGCCGCCCGCCGCGCCGGCCACGGTGGCTGCCGTGCGGCCGTTGCCCGAACCGATCTGGTTGCCCAGCAGCGCACCGACCAGACCGCCCGTCACCGCGCCCGCGCCGCTGGTGCCGGAGCGATTTTGCACGACCTGGATCGAATCGATGGTGCCGTAGGTAGCCGCATCGGCTTGCGGTTCGGAGTAGCTGACCGGCGCCGGCGTGCTGGTGCTGGCGCAACCTGCGAGCAGGGCACAGCCAGCCATGAGCGCGGATGCCAGTATAGTGGTCTGTTTCATGTTGTTCTCCTGAAAAGTGTGAGTCCAGCATAGTCAGCAGGCCAGCGAGGGTCTGTGCGCTGCCGCACTCAGTTTCAGCAAATACTTTTTCTATGTTCGATACCGTACAGATGGGCCTGGCGAATCCACGTAAAACGGTAGTCATCGGTAGCGCCTGAGCAGCGCCTGCTCAGGCCGCCGATGGAATTGCCCGCTTATTCAACCAAGGAGAATCGCCATGAAAATCGCCCATAAAATCGCTACCGCGCTGTTTACCGTCGCGCTGCTGGCTACCGCCGGCTGCGCTTCGACCGCTACCCACGAAGGCACCGGCGAGTATGTCGATGATTCCGTGATCACCACCAAGGTCAAGGCCAGCATCTTCAACGAGCCCACCTTGAAATCGACTGAAATCAACGTGGAAACCTTCAAAGGCACGGTACAGCTGAGTGGTTTCGTGGCGCACCCTGAAGACATCGCCAAGGCCGCTGAAATTGCCCGCGGCATCAAGGGCGTTGCTGCGGTCAAGAACGATATCCACGTCAAGTAAGCTCTTCCCTGTCGGCGCCGCGCCGCCGCTGGCCGCTGGCCGATGGCGGCGCCATTTTTTTTGCGAGGCATGATGGACCTACCTACCGTCGAAGCGGGCGCCGTGCGCGAGAGCAGCGCCGCCGCGCCCGAGCTTGCGTCCGAGGCGACGCCAGGCAGTAGCCTGCGCCTCCCCCTGCACGTCAACGCGCGCGGGCTGGCGCTGGGCGTGTTGGCGACGGTGGCCTTCATCTTCGCGCTGCGGGCCTCGCGCGACTTCCTGGTGCCGCTGCTGCTGGGCATACTGATGTCCTACACGCTCAATCCACTGGTGTGCTGGCTGGAGCGGATACGCATCGTGCGTCCGATCGGCGCCACGCTGATCACGGGCGCCATCCTGTGCGGCTCGGCGTACACCATCGACAAGGTGCAGGGCGAGTTCCAGTCCATCGTCGAGGAACTGCCGACGGCCAGTCACAAGCTGGTGCGGTTGCTGGGCAATACCTTCGAGCATGGCCCATCGACCCTGCAGCAGATACAGGCGGCCGCCACTGAAATCGAACAGGCGACGACAGCCGATCCGAACCGGCGCGGCGTGCGCAAGCCGGCCGCGGCCGATGCACGGCCCGGCATCAAGGTCAGCGACTGGCTGTGGGCCGGCTCGATGGGCGTGATGGGTTTGCTCAGCCAGGCGGCGATGGTAATTTTCCTGGTGTTTTTCCTGCTGCTGTCGGGCGACACCTTCAAGCGCAAGCTGGTCAAGCTGACCGGGCCTTCGCTGTCGCGCAAGAAAATCACCGTGCACATCCTGGACGACATCAACAGCTCGATCCAGAACTACATGTTCATGCTGCTGGTGACCAATGGCTTGCTGGCCTTGCTGATGTGGGGCGCCTTGCGCTGGATCGGGCTGGAGAATGCCGGCGCCTGGGCCATCGTGGCGGGGCTGCTGCACATCATGCCGTACTTCGGCCCTTTGCTGATCATGCTGGCCACCGGCGTGGTGGCCCTGCTGCAGTTTGAATCGGTGCAGACCATGTTGCTGGTCATGGGCGCCGCGCTGGCGATCGCCACGCTGGTCGGCACCTTCGTCACCACCTGGATGACGGGCAAGATCGCCCGCATGAACGCCACTGCCGTATTCGTCAGCTTGCTGTTCTGGGGCTGGCTGTGGGGCGTCTGGGGCCTGCTGCTGGGCGTGCCGGTGATCGTGATCTTGAAAGTGGTCGCCGAGCGCGTCGAAGGTATGGACGTGGTGGCCGAGCTGCTGGGCGAATAAGCTCAGTGCTGGCGCAGGCTGCCGAGCTGGAGGGCGTATTGGCGGGCGAATTCGGCGCCGAGGAAGAAGATCTGGGCCGAGTAATAGACCCATAGCAGCAGGGCGATCAGCGAGCCGGCCGCGCCGAAGCTGCTGGCCACGCCGCTGTTGCCGATGTAGGCGCCTATCGCATATTTGCCCAGCGTAAACAGGGCCGCCGTGCCCAGCGCGCCTATGCTCACGTCATGCCAGGACAGCTGGACGCGCGGCAGCATCTTGAAGATCACGCCGAACATGGCGGCGATGACGATGAAGCCGAGCGCACCGTTCAGCCCGGCCAGCACCAGCGAGGCGCCTTGCCAGATGAGGTTCAGGTATTTTTCCAGCAGCGCCAGCGCTGCGCTGACCACCAGCGACACCATCAGCAAAAACGCCAGCACCAAGACCATGCCGAACGATAGCAGGCGCGTGCGCACCGCGTCCCAGGCATTGCCGTGCGTGAGCGGCGGCACTTGCCAGATGTCGTCCAGGCTGGACTTCAGCTCGGCAAATACGCTGGTGGCGCCAAACAGTAAAAGGACGCCGGCCAGCAGCGTGGCCAGGCGTCCCTGTTCCTGGTTGTGCGCGCCGGCCAGTACCAGCTGGATCGCTTCCGCGCCCTGGTTGCCGAGCAGGCCGCGCAGCTGCAGGAAGAGCTCGCCGCGCGCGGCCTGCTGGCCATAGAAGAAGCCGGCAATCGCCAGCACCAGCACCAAGACCGGCGCCAGCGAGAACAGGGTGTAGAAGGCCAGCGCCGCGCCCTTGCTGCTGGCGCGGTGCTCCAGCCATTGGCTGACCGTGCAGACGGCCACGGAATGGATGCTGCGCGTGGCCAGATGCATCGCTAGCTCCTACGCTGACGCCATTACGGCGCTTTGCGCTCCACCGTGATCTGCTCGACTTCGACGCGGCGGTTCGGTTCCAGGCACTTGATCAAGTCGGAACGTTTCTTGTTATTGCAGGTCACCACAGGATTTTCCTCGCCGCGGCCGACCGCGTTCAGGCGCTGGGCTGCCACGCCCTTGGCCACCAGGTAATCCTTGACCGCGCTGGCGCGGCGCTCGGACAGTTTCTGGTTGTACTTGTGCGTGCCGATGCGGTCGGCATAGCCAGTGATGGTGACGTTGTCGATGCTAGGCGTGTTGTTGAGCATATTGGCGATGTCATCGAGCTTGGGCTGGTTGGGATTGAGCTTGGCGCTGTCGAAGGCAAACAGCTCGGTGGCCGACATGGTCACTTTTTCAAAGCGCGCTGGTGGCGGCGGCGGCGGGGCCACTGGTGGTGGCGGCGGAGGCGGCGGTTCGGCCACCACGGGCGGCGCCGGCGGTGGTGGCGGCGGCGCCGGTTTGCTGAACGCGTAGTTCAGGCCGATGGTCAGGTAGTAGTTGTTGCTTTTGCTGGTAGGGAAGTCGTCGCCGCGGATGAAGCCATGCACATCGCGCAAGTCCGCCTGGAAGGCCCATTGGTCGCTGATGTCGGCCTGGAAGCCGAGGCCGGCACTCAGGTAGGGCGAGGTCTTGGTGATCTGGCCGCTGCCGAGCAGATTGGTCTTGTCGCGCTCGGCGCCCGCGCCGACCAGCACGAACGGTCGAAAGGTCTTGCGCGAGAACAGGTACAGCCCGTCGACGCCCAGCGTGTTCTGCTGGTAGCGCTCGCCGTTTTCGCGTGAGCGGGCGTAGGTGGTGCCCAGTTGCAGATCCCAGTCGGGGCTGACCGGTTTGCCGAACTTCAGGCCCAGGCCATAGCCACGCTTGTCCAGGCCAAAATCCGAATCCGGCTTCATGGCGTTCAGGCTGGGCTGGATATACCAGGATGGATTGACAACAGCGTCCTGCGCCAGCGCGGCGGAGGAGGCGCACAGCGCCGCAAGGGCGAAGGCAATTTTGTTATTGGTCTTCAAGATTAACTCCCGATCGTTGATGGTGATTGCAGACTTGCCGTCTTTCATGGGCAGCAATGTTGTTGACACTGCTGTTGGATCGGAGATTAGGGGGAGCGTTGCGGCCGGTCGGTACGCTAGCGCACAAAAACTTGTACTGTATCAAATACACAACACTTGCCAGAACAGGCGAGCAGGGCGCTAAGGCGCCGGCCCGATTCCCCGGCAGATGGCAGGGGAAGTTGCGCGCGCCGGGGTAAGCAAAGCTATAGCGGATCAACGGTTTTCCGGCGGATTGCTGGGCGGCGGTGGCGGCGTGTCGGCTGGCTTGCCGGGGACGCCTTCCGGCCCTGGTGCGCCGGGCTCGCCCTTGGCGCCCGAAGGACCGGGTTCGCCCTGCGGGCCAGGCACCGGTACCGGCACCGGCACGGCAACCGCAGCGGGAGCGTCGACCTTGGGCGGCGGATTGTTTACGGTTTTTTCGCAGGCGCTCAGGCTCAGGGCCGCGGCAACTGCCAACAGGAGTGCATATTTCATGATGGTTTCCTCGTAGAAAAGCTGGGCCGGATCGGCTCGGAATGGCGTGATGCCTGATCAGCTTAGGACGGCGCGGCCGGCATCTCCGTGCGCGGGCGCACATAAAACGGCGCTTTTGGGCGGGTCGATTTTGCCCATTTCCAAGAGTGTGATCATTTAGGCCATTTTTTGCTAGATATCCATTTATGTTCGTTGTCGCACAGACCGAAAACGCCCCGCCGGGCATTCTTGAGCCAGATCCCGGCAATACGTTTTTTAAGGAGTGTTCAAATGCATGCAATCAGACCACCACAGCATCTTGTGCAAAACGAGATGAAGGCGCAGACGCAGCCGGAGCAGCGCGATACCAGCAGTAGCAAATTGTCGCTAGTGGAGCGGCCGGCGCCGGCGGTGCCGCTCGATCGCAAGCCGGGCCTGTCGATGGCGCCGATCGAACGCGTGCGTTCGACGTCCGCCACCTTGCGCCGTATTGAAAACATGCAAAAGCTGATTGGTGAATTGTCCATGCACGAAATGCTGGCTGACGAAATCGCCTGGTTCCTGAAATTTTCGCCCTCCGGCGCCCGCAAATACATCCGCGACCTGCGCGAAGCGGGCGTGATCGAGCTGGCCCGCTATATCGAGGGCACCGCCACCTACCTGGGCAAGGCGGTATACCAGCTCACTCCCGAGCCGGAGCGGGTCCAGGCTTTCCTGGCGGCCATCGTCCAGCCCAAGCGCGAAGGCGCGCCGCCGCGCAAGGAGCGCCCCGGCATCCGCGAGCAGAGCATGGCCGGCGCCGGTCGCCACTTCCACATCCTGGCGGACGACACGCACTATGCGATCCGCGTCAACCGCGGTCCGGTGCAGCGCGATCCGCTGGTCGCGGCCCTGTTCGGCTCGGCGCCGTCGCAGCAAAAGCTGGAACTATAAGCACAATCAGCACCATTAGCACAATCAGCACAATCAGCATGCCGATGTGATCGGCCAGCCAGCACGCCGCCGGGCCCATCCCGCCGGCGTGCTGGCTGTGCTGCGTAAGAAAATGATTGAAATGTCTGCAAGGCACCCCACCTTATCCCTACTGCACATTTCAAGGATCGCGCGGCACATGGAAATCTTGCTCTGGATAGCGTTGACCGCGCTGGCGATCACCTTGCCGCTGTACCTGCCGCGCTGGCGGCTGCAACGGCTGCTGGCCCGGCCGCTGCCGGTCGCCGCGCAGGACATCTTGCTGCGCCGCGTGCCGGTGTACCGCCGCATGGCGCCGGAGCTGCAGCGGCAGTTGCAAAGGCTGGTGGTGCAATTCCTGCACGAGAAAAAATTCATCGGCTGCGACGGCCTGGAAATCACGGACGAAATCGCCGTCACCATCGCCGGCCAGGCTGGCTTGCTGTTGCTGAACCGGCCTAGCAAAGTCTATCCCGCGCTGCATACCATCCTGGTCTATCCGGGCGCGTTTGTCGCGCAGCGGTCCGAAGTGGGGCCGGGCGGCGTGGTCACGCCGGCGCGCAAGACCATGCTGGGCGAATCGTGGGACGACGGCCGCGTGGTGTTGTCGTGGGACGACGTCGAGCGCGCCACGCAGGACTGGAGCGATGGCCAGAACGTGGTGCTGCACGAGTTCGCGCACCAGCTCGACAGCGAATCGGGCCGCGCCAACGGCGCGCCCTATCTCGGCCATCCGAACAGCTACCGCCACTGGTCGGCAGTGCTGTCGCGCGATTTCAACAATCTGCGCATGCATGCGATGTACCGCCAGCACAGCGTGATGGACCACTACGGTGCCACCAGCCCGGCCGAGTTCTTCGCCGTGGCTACCGAGACCTTCTTTGGAAAACCCTGGCAGATGGCCGAGCATCACGCCGAGCTGTACCAGGAATTGCTCAAGTACTACCGCGTCGATCCGCGCCAGTGGCTGCCGCCGCCAGCGTCGGAGGGGGCCGCGGCGCCCGTCTCCTACGCGTTCAGCGGCGGGTAAATCGCCGCGCATACAGTATGTGGCGCTAACAGGAATTGAGGCATAATCGCGACAGGCGCGCAAGCCTGCGTGGGGCGCGGCGCCACCATCGATGTTGCGCTGCCGTGAAGCGAGACTATCGCCATGCAATTCGAAGAGTTCGATGCTTTTTCTCCCGCTCCGTCGGTGCCGCCCGCCGATGCCGCCTCGCCGCAGGCTCGCCTGCAATATTTGCTCGACAATACCCCGGCCATCATCTATTGCACCGTGCCCAGCGGCGATTTCAAGATGACCTTCGTCAGCAACAACGCCTACCACATGCTGGGCTATCGGCCGGAGCAGATGGTGGCCGATCCCAATTTCTGGTTCGACCACATACATCCGGACGATGCGCCGAATATCTTTTCCAGCCTGGCGCAGATTTTCAGCGAAGGGCAGCGCGTCTACGAGTACCGCTTCCGCGCCAGCAATGGCGAGTACCTGTGGATGCACGACAGCCTGCGCCTGGTGCGCGACCCGAACGGCGCGCCGATGGAAGTGATCGGTGCGATGACCGACATCACCCAGCGCAAGCAGATGGAGCAGAAGCTGCAAGCGACCGGCCTGGCTCAGCAGCAGCTGATCGGCAAGCTGCGCACGGCCCACCAGCAGTTGTTGCAGTCGGAGAAGATGGCGTCGATCGGCCAGCTGGCGGCCGGTATCGCGCACGAGATCAACAACCCGCTGGGCTTCGTCAATTCGAATATGAGTGCGCTGCAAAATTATGTGGCGACCTTGCTGAAAGTGATCGGGCAATATGAGCGCCTGGGCGAGGGCCAGCCTGCTGGCGCAGCAGCGCAGATGGCGCTGCTGCGCCAGCAGGCCGACCTGGATTTCCTGCAGGAGGATGTGATCGAGCTGGTGCGCGAATCGCTGGACGGCTTGAAGCGCGTGCGCGACATCGTGCAGGCGCTGAAGGATTTTTCTCATGTCGGCGAGACAGACTGGCAGGTGGCCGACCTGCATCGCGGCCTGGACAGCACGCTCAACATCGTCAGCAACGAGTTGCGCTACAAGGCCACCATACACAAGCAGTACGGCACGCTGCCGCCGGTTAACTGTCTGGCCTCGCAGCTGAACCAGGTGTTCATGAACTTGCTGGTCAATGCAGGCCAGGCGATCCCGCAGCGGGGCGAGATCACGCTGCGCACCGGCACCGGGCAAGACAACAGCTGGGTGTGGATAGAGATCGGCGACAACGGCAAGGGTATCGCGCCCGAGCATTTGAACCGCATCTTCGAACCGTTCTTCACCACCAAGCCGGTGGGCAGCGGCACCGGACTGGGTTTGTCGCTGTCGTATGGCATCGTGCAGCGCCATGGCGGGCGCATCGAGGGGGCGTCGGAACTGGGCAAGGGCACGCGTTTTACCGTGCACCTGCCGGTGCGCCCGCCGGACACCCAGCCGGCGGCGCACCATGAGCATGGTTAGGCACGGCGATGCCGGCTGCGCTGGCACGCCAGGGCGCCGCAACCAAGCCACGCTCCTCTGTGCCCTCCGTTACAGGATGATGGAGCCGTCCGGCGCGCGCTTCACGTGCAAGATGCCCGGCTCGTCCTGTTCCAGCCGCTGCGCTTCCAGTTCCTGAGCCGTGGGCGCCGGCTGGGTCAGCGTGCTGGCACGCAGCTGCAGCGCCTCGCGCAGCGTCTGCGCCAGTTCCTCCGGCTCCCACGGTTTGCGGATGAAGCGGAAAGCGGCGGCCTGGTTGATGGCGCTGAGCGCCGTATCGAACGCGGTCGAGGCGCTCAGCATGATGCGTACCGTCTGCGGCGCCACATTTTTCAGCGCTTGCAGCAGTTCGCCGCCGCTCATCTGCGGCATCATGAAGTCGCAGATCACCACATCGAATTCCTGTTCGCAGATGCGTTTCAACGCGGCGTAGGGATTGGTATAGCATTCCAGCAGCAATGCCTTGCCGCGAAATAGCTGTTGCAGTTCGCGCTGCAGCGCGCTCAACATCAGCGCTTCGTCATCGATCAGCAGTATGCGCGTCATGTTGCCGGCCCCTCGGGATGGCGGATCCAGATCGACAAGCGATGGCCGCTCTTGGTTTCAAAGTCCTGTACCTGCTGGATCATGCGCGCGTCCAGCACGTGGTCGCTGGTGAGCAGCATCAGACCGTCGCGGCTGACCAGGTCGCGCGCCAATACCATGCCCGGCAGCAGTTCGCCGGACAGCATTTCGGTGCCGGGGCCGCTGTCGGTGCCGGGCCGGCCGTCTATCACCTGGCGGAAGGCTTGCACCACGTTCGGATCGTAGCGCTTGCCGCTGGAGTCCAGTATCAGCGAGCGTGCCTCGTCGGGCCGCAGATGGCGCTGCACCATGCCGCCTTGCTGCAAATTGAAATAGTCGACCGCCACTGCCAGGATGCGCGCGCCTATGGGGATAGACAGCCCGGATTTACCGAAGGGGAAGCCGTTGCCGTCGAAGCGCTCGAGCTGGCCGCGCAGCATGGTGGCGCTGCCGCGCAAGTCTTCCAGCGGCATCAGCAATTCCTCGGCGCGCAGCGGATGCTTGCGGTACAGCCCCAGCTTGTCACCCTGCATGGTGGTCAGCGGCATGGCCAGCAGTTCGTCGCTGAAACCGATCTTGCCGATGTCGTGCAACAGCGCAGCTATGAACACTTCCTGCACTTCGCGCCCTTCCAGGTCCAGCTTGATGGCCAGCTGGCGCGCCAGTTCGGCCACCTGGCGGGCATGGCCGGGCAGGTTGTGGCCGCGCATTTCGATCATGCTCGACAGCACCTTGATGGTGGTGATGAAGTTGTGTTTCAGCTTGTCGTTGGCGGCGACGGCCGTTTCATGCTCCTTGCGCAGCTGGCGGGTGCGTGCTTCGACCTTGGCTTCCAGGCTGGCGTTCAGGGTGCGCAGCTGCTCGTTCTGCTCGTGTGTCAGTTTTTCCAGCGCCCGCTTGTCGATCTCCAGCTGGCGCCGCTCCAGCGCGTGGCGTACCTGCAGCAGCATGTCGCTGTCGTCCCAGGGCTTGGTGATGTAGCGGTAGATCTCGCCGCAATTGATGGCGTCCTGGATAGACTGGATATCGGAATAACCGGTCAGCAGCAAGCGCAGCGTATCGGGCCAGCGCTGGCGCACCTGGGCCAGGAACTGGGCGCCGTCCATTTCCGGCATGCGCATGTCGGAGATCACCAGATCGACCGCTGCCTGCTCCAGCACCGCCAGCCCCTGCGCGCCGCCCTCGGCGGTCAACACCTGGTAGCCGCGCCCGCGGAACAGGCGGCGCAGCGCGGACAGGATGTTAGGCTCGTCGTCCACGCACAGCAGCGTGGCATTGGCCTGGGCGGTCAGTGGCAGATCGGCTCTCTGGTTCATGCGCTCCCCTCGGTGGCGGGCGGTTCGGCTGGCTCGACCGGCAGCAGCATGCGGAAGCGGCTGCCCTGGCCGGGCGTGCTGTCGACTTCGATGCGGCCGCCGTGCTTTTGCACGATGCCATAGGCCAGTGACAGGCCCAGCCCGGTACCCTTGCCGACCGCCTTGGTGGTGAAGAAGGGGTCGAAAATGCGCGTCAACAGTTCCGGCGGGATGCCGCTGCCGTTGTCCTGCACTTCGATCCACACCTGTTCCGCACTGCTGTTACCGGTGCGCACGGTGATGGTGCCGCGTTCCGGACCGATGGCGTGCGCGGCGTTGACCACCAGGTTCATCACCACCTGGTTGATTTGCAGCGGCAGGCATTTGATGTCGGGGATGGCGCCGTATTCCTTGACCACGTCGGCCTTGTACTTGACTTCGTTGCTGACGATGTTCAGCGTTGAATCTATGCCCTGATGCAGATTGGCCCAGACCCATTCCTGGTTGGCATCGACCCGCGAAAAGTCCTTCAAGTCTTGCACGATGTGGCGCACCCGCACGATGCCTTCGCGCGATTCGGCCATCAGCGCCGGGATGTCCTGGCGCAGGAAACCCAGGTCGATCTCTTCGCGCATGGCGCGCAGCTTGCCGGCGATGTCGGGCGTGGCGATGGCCGGCTCCGCTTGTTCGTAGGCGTCCAGCATCTCGAACAACTGGTCCAGATAGCCTTGCAGCGTGCCGAAGTTGGAGAAGATGTAGCCGATGGGATTGTTGATTTCGTGCGCCACGCCGGCCGCCAGTTGGCCGATCGAGGCCAGCTTTTCGGCCTGTACCAGCTGTTCCTGTGCCATCGACAGCTGCTCGTTGAGCTTGGTCAGCTCGATGTTGCGGCGGCGCAGTTCGGCGTCGGCCCGCTCGCGCTCGCGGATGTCGTCTTCCAGCCGCAGGTTGACTTCGGCCAGCTGGGCGGTGCGTTTCTCGACCACGCTTTCCAGGTTATCGTGCGCCTTGCGCAGCGCGTTTTCCGCCACGCGCCGCTCGGTGACGTCGCGCAGCGTTTCAATCGCGCCGACCACGCGGCCGTCGGCGTCGCGCAGCGGGGCGGCGGTGAAGTGCAGCCAGTGACCGCTGGCGCCGATGTTGGGGAAGAAATCTTCCGACTCATAGGCGCCGGGGATCAGTTGCGAGCGCTTGTGCTTGCCCAGGTAGAGTTCGTCGATCTCGTCTTCCACGCCGGAGATGATCAGGTCGGCCAGCAGCGGTCGCTGCTTGGGGTAGAACGCTTGCCAGTGGTTGGGGGTGCCGACCATTTCATCGCGGGTCCAACCCAGCAGGTGCTCGCAAGCCTTGTTCCAGTGGGTGATTACGTGGTTGGTGTCGATGGCGAAGGTGGCCACCGGATGGCCGTCGAAAAATTCCGACAGCGCGACGGCGGCGTGCGGTGCGGGCGGGGTGTCGTAGGCGTTGGGCATGGCAGTCTCAATTTACCAGGATTTTGCTGAGGTCCTGGAACAGTTTTTCCGCTTCGGCAAACAGCGCCAGGCTGGCGGCGTGGTCCAGGTCCAGCGCACGCCAGGCGGGCAGATCCAGTTCCGGCACCTGCTCGTCTTCCTGGCCCGACAAGTCCAGCGCATGCGCCAGCACATTACCCAGGTAGACTGCCAGCGCCAAGGTGGGCGGGCCGCCTTGCGGCGCCTGGTGATGCTGGGCCACGGCCTGCTGTATCGCTTGCGGGAATTTCCAGTAGGCCGCCAGCGCGCTGCCTATCATGGCGTGGTCCAGGCCGAACACGGCTTGCTGGGCGATGCTGGTGCTGCAATCGTGCTGTTTGCGGTGGCTTTCCACCGCGCGGTACTCGGCCGGGAAGCGCGTCACCAGCACCATGGTGCCCAGGTCGTGCAGCAGGCCGGCGGTGAAGGCGGTCTCCGGATTGAGCCGCAGCGGCCTGGCCAGCACGCGGGCGCAGGCGGCGGTGCCGATGGCGTGGCGCCAGAAACCGTCGAAATCGAATTCGGCGCCGGGACCGCTGGCAAAGCAGCCGGTCACCGCGCAGGCCGTCACCAGCGTGCGGATGCTGTGAAAGCCCAGCACGGATATTGCCTGCTGGATGGAGGTCACTTGCGTGGGCATGCCGTAAAACGAGGAATTGGCCAGGCGCAGCGTCTTGGCGCTGAGCGCCTGGTCGAGCGCGATCTTGCCGGCCAGCGCATGCACGTCGATATCGTCCTGTTCCATGCTGGACAATAGTTCGATCACCACCGCCGGTAGCGAGGGCAGGTCGTGGATGCGCTTGATCACAGCGTCGATGGAAGTCATGGCAGTCTCAGTCGCGGTTGCGGAAATCGGTCAGCAGTTGCAGCAGGGCGGCGCCGCCTTCGTGTGCCGCCTGGTGGCGGAACAGCCGTGCCAGGCGCGCGTGCTGCTGCTCGCGTTCGCGCGCGCGCACGGCCGGGTCGATGGCCTCGGCGTCGACCTGCACCACGCAGCGCTCGACGCCGCGCCGCCGCAGCGCCGCCAGCGTGGCGGTGGTCAGCGCCGAGCCGGGCGGCAACAGCATGCCGCCATGCGCGTCCAGCAGCGGTGCGGCCAGCACCATGCCGGGCAGCGCCTGCTCCAGGTCCAGTTCGCGTTCGGTGGTGCTCATGGCGTGTCCTCGCAGCGGCTAAGTACGATCAGGCTGCCGCGCGAGCTGGAATGCTCGCCCATCGGGTACAGCAGCACGGTGTAGCACTGGCCGTCGATGTGCGCCTGGTGGCGCTGCTCGCGGCCGGGTACCAGCGGCGCATCGTCGGGAAACAGCTGCGGCAGCACCAGGCTCGCTTCGTTGCCCAGCAAGGTGCCGCTGCGCTGGAACAGCTGGCCGGCGGCGCCATTGACAAAGGCGATCATGCCGCTGTCGTCCATGCCGATCACTGCCAGCGGCAGGTGCTGCAGCAGTTCGCGCGCCACGTTCAGGCTGATCTTGTCGCGGCTGATCTGGCGCTGCTTTTCCTGCAGCAGCTGTTCCATGCGGCGGTTGGCCGACGCCAGTTCCTGGTTGGCGGTGCGCACTTCCAGGTTGAGGCGTTCGTTTTCGTCGGCGATTTCCTTCAGGCGGAACGCTTGCGCGATGTGGCCGCGCAGCAGGTCGTCTTCCCACGGCTTGGTCAGGAATTTGTAGATCGCGCCTTCGTTGACGGCATCGGTCACCGATTGCAGTTCGGTGTAGCCGGACAGCATGATGCGTATCGTGTCCGGATACAGCTGCCTGGCCTTGCGCAGGAAGTCGACGCCGAACATGCCGGGCATGCGCTGGTCCGAGACGATCACGTCGACGGCGTGCTGGGCCAGCACGTCCAGTCCCTGCTGGCCGCTGTTGGCGGTGTAGATCTGGTACTGGTCCTGGCGCAGCAGGCGTTTGAGCGCTGAGACGATGTTTTGTTCGTCGTCCACCAGCAGCAGGCGGCGCTGCGGCTTTTGCATGCGCAGCAAGTGCGGCGGCAGCGCGCGCGCATCGCGCAGCAGCGCATCGATGCCGTCCGGCGCCAGCGCCGGCGCGAAGAAAAAGCCCTGGATCATGTCGCACATATTGCGGCGCAGAAAGTCGCACTGGCCTTCCGTTTCCACACCTTCGGCCACCACCTTCATGCCCAGGTGGTGCGCCATCGAGATGATGGTCTTGCACAGCGCGGCATCGCCGCTGTCGCTGACGACGTTGCCGATGAAGGCGCGGTCTATCTTCACCGCGTCGAAGGGGAAGCGCTTCAGGCTGCTCAACGACGACAGGCCGGTGCCGAAATCGTCCAAGGTCAGGTTCAGGCCCAGCGCCTTCAGCGCGGCCAGGTTGGCGTCGCCGTCGGGACCGGCTTGCTGCAGCGCCATCTCGGTAATTTCCAGCATCAGCGCCGACGGCGCCAGGCCGTGCTCGGACAGTGCGGCTGCCACGCTGTCGGCCAGCAGCGGCGCGCGGAACTGGCTGGGCGAGATGTTGATCGCCACCGTCAGCGGGCGCGCATGGCCGGCGGTCCAGGTGCGCAGGTCGCGGCAGGCGCGGCGCAGCACCCAGGCGCCGATGGTGTCGGTCAGGCCCGCTTCCTCGGCCAGCGGAATGAAGTGGTGCGCCGCCAGCAGGCCGTGCACCGGATGCTGCCAGCGCACCAGCGCTTCCAGGCTGGCCACGGCGCCGCTTTGCAGGTCGGCCAGCGGCTGGTACATCAGCTGCAATTCGTCGCGCGCCACCGCCAGGCGCAGTGCCGCGTCGGTGCTGATGCGTTCCAGCGTCTGGCGGTTCAGCTCGTCGGAAAAGAATTGGTAGCGGGCGCCGCCCTGGTCGCGGGCGCGATCGCGCGCCTGGTCGGCCTGGTGCAGCAGGGTTTCGCCTTCGCTGCCGTCTTGCGGATACAGGGAGATGCCGATGCTGGCGCTGGCGTGCAGCGTCTGGCCATCTAGTGTCAGCGCCGGCGCCAGCGCGGCCACCAGGTCTTCGCACAGCGGCATCACGTCGCTGCCGCGCTGCAAGCCGCCGGCCACCGCCAGGAAGCCGTGTTCGCCGTGGCGTGCCAGCGTGTCGTGCTGCTGCAGGCAGGGGCGCAGGCGCTGCGCCACGTCGGCCAGCAATTGCACGCCGGCCTCCCGGCCCAGGCTGTGCGTGACCAGTTCGACGTTGTCGATGCAGACGCTGAGCACGGCGACCGTCTGGCCGTGGTGCGACGCTTGCAGTAGCGCCTGTTGCAGGCGATCGTCGAACAGCGCGCGGTTGGGCAGGCCTAGCGCATGATCGGTGAGTTGCCAGGCATGGGCGGTAGTGGCCGCCAGGTGCGCGGACTGGTCTTCTGTTTCCATCGACCTTCCTATCTTCTTGGAAGCTTGCTCGGAGAACTTTTTTGATGCAGCGAACCAATCGATTATATGTCCAAGGCCGGGCATCTCGTCAACGGTGTGTGGCACTATTTTCCAGCCTTTGCCGTAAGGCCCAGTTGTTGTGTCTGCGCGCAATTTGGCTGCTGCAAACGTCATAGCGGCTTGATAGTTGCTACAATTAAAAACAGCAGACTCCGTTGCAAGATATGACGGCCCGTGTGCTTTCACTGGACGGGGCTGAACGCTTTCGGGTACTGTCCAGTACATCAGCTGCCAAAGCTATGCTAACGAGTATGGATAAGGGGGACGCGGCTATGACACAGGCATGGGTAGTGCTTACCCGCCCGGACGGGCGCGATGTGGCGGCCCCCTCCGAGGCTCAGATGGCTGCCGCGCTGAGCGAGGTCTACAGCGGCAAGGTGGCGGCCCCGGACGGCGGCCCCGGCAGCGCCGTGCTGCGCTTCGGCTATGATGACGGCCTGATGTACCAGATGGAAGTGTCTGGCGGCGGCGAGATCTTGTTCGAGGAGTGGTCGGACCGTGATTGCGAAATTGCGCTGGCCAGCCCGCGCAAGATGTCGCAGCTGGCCCAGGCCGATGCCTTGCAATTGTGGTGCTGGCTGGCGCAGCGCCAGGTGGCCAAAATCCGCGCCCAGAATTGGGCGTCTTAGCGGGCACCTTAGCGGGCTCCTTAGCGGCGGCTTTTTTCCAGCCGCGTTTGACAAGCTATGCAGAACGGCGCTTCCGGTCGCGCGTTCAGGCGCGAATAGCCGATGGGCTCGCCGCAATGTTCACACAGGCCATAGCTGCCATCTTCCATGCGCGCCAGCGCCTGGCGCACCAGTTGCAGCTGGTGGCCGGTGTGCTCGGCCGCCTCATGCACCAGTTCGTTCAGCGTGCGCTGGCTGGCGTTGTCGGCAGGCGAGGCTTCGACCTCGTGCGGCGCGGGCGCGCGCAGGTCCGTGTCGCGGTCGAGATCGTCCGCGAGCTGGCTGAGCAGCGCAAGCCTGGCCTGTTCCAGGCGCCTCTGTAGCGCCGCATATTGTTGCTGATCCAATCCGTTCATTGCTTGTCCATGTGACGGGGCGGGAGTCCAACTGCGGTTGGCGGTGGGACTGCAGTAGCTGTTCAGTCCATTCTACTGCAATCGGCAGCGCGCCATCGTCCGGCGATGCGACGCCAGGATGGCGGCGGTGGCGCGCCTGCTGTCGGCGCGGCCAGGTGGTGGCGCAGCTGGCCAGGGCAGCGCACATGGCCGGATGGCAAATAGGCGATGAAGGTTCATGCTCCCTGCGCAGTGTTGGCGTGGGGACTGTTGTTGCTCCAGCTGAATTTTAGATCTTGCGGATAGGTAAATCAGGACTGCGGTGCGAGTTCCGCGCGCCAGCCCAGGCCGGCGGCGGTGCCGTTTTTCGGATTATATTCGCAGCCTATCCAGCCGTCGTAGCCGATTGCGTCGAGAAAGCTGAACAGGTAGCGGTAGTTGATCTCGCCGCTGCCCGGTTCGTGTCGGCCGGGCGTGTCGGCCAGCTGCAGGTGCTTGATCATGGGCAGGTTGGCGCGGATGGTGTTGGCCAGCTCGCCCTCCATGCGCTGCATGTGGTAGATGTCGTATTGCAGGAACAGGTTGGGGCGCGCCACTTCGGCGATGATGTCCAGCGCCTGGCGGCTGTGGTTGAGGAAGTAGCCGGGCATGTCATAGTGATTGATCGGTTCGATCAGCACGTTGATGCCGTGCGGCGCAAAGGCCTCGGCGGCGTGGCGCAGGTTGTCGATATAGGTTTCGCGGGCGCGTTCCGGCGCCAGGCCGCCCGGGGTCTTGCCGGCCATGCAGTGCACCTGGCCGATACCGAGCTCGGTGGCGTATTCGAGTGCCAGTTGCACGCTGGCCTTGAATTCGTCGGCGCGGCGCGGATCGCAGGCCATGCCGCGCTCGCCGGCGGCCCAGTCGCCAGCGGGCAGGTTGAACAGCACCAGTTGCAGATGGTGGCGGCGCAGGCGCTCGCTGATCTGCTGGCAGTCGCAGACGTAGGGGAACAAAAATTCCACAGCTGCGAAGCCGGCCTCGTGCGCGAGGGCGAAGCGGTCCAGGAAGGGCGCTTCGGTAAACAGCATCGACAGATTGGCGGCGAAGCGCGGCATGATGGCTCCTGAGTTGGGGACGGCAGCCCTATCCTAATCCAAATCCGTGGCGCGAGGGGCAGACCCCAGGCTGACGTTGCGGCAGCGGCGCCATGAAAAAAGCCGGCTTGCGCCGGCTGCTTTGCTAGGCTTATCGGCCGCGCCCGCCCGAGCGGTGCTGGGCCGCGCCTGCCGAGCGTGGTGCGCCGCTGCGTGGGCCGGCCGGGGCGCCGCCCGGAGCGCGTGGCTTGCTGCCGCCACCGCCACCGCCACCGCCGCCAGCGCTCACGCCAGGCTTGCCGCCGCCCGGCTTGCCACGGCCGCCGCCTGGCGCGCCGCCATGACGGTTGCCGCCGTTGCGATGGCCAGGGCTGCCGCTGCGCAGCTGCACCGGTTGCGCACGCGCGTTCGGATCCGGCTCGAAGCCGGCAATCACGGCGCGCGGCAGGGTTTGCTTGATCAGCTTTTCAATATCCTTGAGCATGTCGTGCTCGTCCACGCAGACCAGCGACACGGCTTCGCCGGTGGCGCCGGCACGGCCGGTGCGGCCGATGCGGTGCACATAGTCTTCCGGCACGTTCGGCAGGTCGTAGTTGACCACGTGCGGCAGCTGGTCGATGTCGATGCCGCGTGCGGCGATATCGGTGGCCACCAGCACTTGCAGCTTGTTGTCCTTGAACTCGGACAGCGCCTTGGTGCGCGCCGACTGGCTCTTGTTGCCATGGATCGCCATCGCGCCGATGCCATCGCCGCCCAGTTGTTCGACCAGCTTGTTGGCGCCGTGCTTGGTGCGGGTGAACACCAGCACCTGCGACCAGTTGTTGGCCTTGATCAAGTGCGACAGCATGGCGTGCTTCTTGTCGCGGTCGACCGGATGGATCAGCTGGGCGATCACTTCCACTGCCGAATTGCGGCGCGCCACTTCGATCATGGCCGGCTTGTTCAGCAGGCCGTCGGCCAGCGCCTTGATCTCGTCCGAGAAGGTGGCCGAGAACAGCAGGTTCTGGCGCTTGGCCGGCAGCGCGGCCAGCACTTTGCGGATGTCGCGGATGAAGCCCATGTCGAGCATGCGGTCGGCTTCGTCCAGGATCAGGATTTCAATCTTCGACAGGTCGACGGTGCGCTGTTCCATGTGGTCCAGCAGGCGGCCCGGGGTGGCGACCAGGATGTCGACGCCGTGCTTGAGTTGCTTGATCTGCGGATTGATGCCGACGCCGCCGAAAATCACGGTGGAGTTCAGCTTGGTGTACTTGCCGTAGGTGCGCACGCTTTCCTCGACCTGGGCCGCCAGTTCGCGGGTTGGGGTCAGGATCAGGGCGCGGATCGGGCGGGTCGAGGTGTTGCTGGTAATGGCAGCGCCATTGGCGTCCGTCGACAGGCGGTGCAGCACCGGCAGCGTGAAGCCGGCGGTCTTGCCAGTGCCGGTTTGTGCGCCTGCCAGCAGGTCACCGCCGTTCAGCACTGCAGGGATCGCCTGCAGCTGGATCGGGGTCGGGGCGGTGTAACCGGTTTCAGTGACAGCGCGGACGATAGCGTCGGACAAACCGAGGGAAGAGAAGGACATGATAACTTTATGTAAAGATCGGCCTGTCGCCACGGGTGACGCCAGTCGCAGGCAATCGGATTGTTTGAGCCGCGGCTAAAGGACTGGTCAGACTGCCGCAGCCCGGAGTATAACAGCATGTGTTGCCGTTTGTTTCAATACGGAAATGAAAAAGGGAGCAAATGCTCCCCTTTTTTGTAACAAAGTTTCGTCAGTCCGATAAGCTTGGCAAGGATGCCAGACTTACCGGTTGTAACTTTTTACGCGAATTCGGCCAGCAGGCCGACCATCTGGCCAAAGATCTTCGGGCTGGCGGCGATGATGTCGCCCTTGTACAGGTAGTCGGACTCGCCGTTGAACTCGCCAACGATACCGCCCGCTTCGGAAACGAGCAGCGCGCCGGCGGCGATGTCCCAGGGCTTCAAGCCTTTTTCATAGAAGCCGTCCAGGCGGCCGGCGGCCACGTAGGCCAGGTCCAGCGCGGCGCTGCCCGGGCGGCGCACGCCGTGGCTGCGTTCGGCCATGATGCCATACATCTTCAGGTATTCATCCAGCGCCTTGGCGCTGCCGGCCACGTAGCCGGTCGACAGCAGCGCGTTGGCGATGCGGTCCAGCTTGGTGACGCGGATGCGTTTGTCGTTCAGGTAGGCGCCGGCGCCCTTGGTGGCGGTAAACAGGTCGTTGCGGACCGGGTCATAGATGACGGCCTGGGTGATCACGCCGCGCTGGGCCAGCGCGATCGAGATCGAGTACTGCGGGAAGCCGTGCATGAAGTTGGTGGTGCCATCGAGCGGGTCGATGATCCAGGTGAATTCAGTGTCGTCGTTGGCGTTCTTGGAAGCGCCCGATTCTTCGGCCAGGAAGGCGTGGTCGGGATAGGCTTTGGACAGCACCTCGATGATCGCCTGTTCGGCGGCCTGGTCGACGTCGGTGACGAAATCTTTGTGATTTTTCTCGTTCACGATGACGCGATCGAGGTCGAAGGACGCGCGGTTGATCACGGCGGCGGCGCGGCGGGCGGCTTTGATCGCCGTGTTGAGCATAGGGTGCATATAAGCTTTTCCGTTAAAAGAACGCCATCACCCGCCCGGGGCATGGCCTGCCGGGCGGCGCAATGGAGTACAAGAGTGAATTAAAGAGCGGAGCGGCGACGACAGGGTAAAATCCGGGTTTGCAGGCTGCCGGATAGGCTTGCTTGCAAGATTGAAATTCTTGTATCGATACCGCGCAATAGCGCTATTTTAAATGAACCTGCCCGAAATCAATACCAATCTTTTCAAACGGCTGCGATTTATCCTGGTCGAGACCAGCCGCGCGGGCAATATCGGCGCCGTCGCGCGGGCCATGAAAACCATGGGCTTTAGCGACCTGGTGCTGGTCACGCCCCGTTGCGAGAACGCGCTGCAGGACCCGGAGGCGGTGGCCTTCGCCAGCGGCGCGCAAGACATTTTAAACAATGCGCGGGTGGTCGGCAGCGTGGCCGAGGCGCTGGAGGGCATCACGTTTGCCGCGGCAGTGTCGGCCCGGCTGCGCGAATTCTCGCCGCCGGTGATGACGCCGCGTGAGCTGTCGGTGCAGCTGGTGGCGCACGGCGAATTGCAAGCGGCCGTCATCTTCGGCAACGAGCGTACCGGCTTGCCGAACGAGGTGGTGGAGAAATGTAATGTGCTGGTCAACATTCCAGCCAATCCGGCATATTCCTCGCTGAATTTGTCGCAAGCGGCGCAGGTGCTGGCCTACGAGGCGCGCATGACGGCGCTGGACGGCGCCGCCAGCGCGCGCCAGCCGGCCGAGCGCCACAGCGAGATCGGCTTCCAGGGCGAGGCCGCCAGCGTGGCGCAGATCGAGGGTATGTACCAGCACCTGGAGCAGGCGCTGGTGGAAATTGGCTTCCTCGATGCCAGCAATCCGCGCAAGCTGATGCCGCGCCTGAAGCGCATGTTGGCCCGCGCCCAGCTGGAAACGGAAGAGGTCAATATCCTGCGCGGCATCGCCCGCACCATGGTCGGCCGGCGCCACCCCGGCAAGGACTAAGCTGGCGCTTGCGGTGGGTAGCGGGTAGTGGGTAGTGGGTAGTGGACAATCGATAGTCGATAGTCGATAGTCGATAGTGGAAAGTTGGCAAACTTTCCTTATCCTCGCCTGTTCGCAGCAGCGCTTCCTGCTGCCGGGACTGGACAGCGGCCCAGCCTGGCTCGGCGGCCGGCACCGGGGCGTAGCGCCCTCAAGTTGATGGTATAGTCGTAAAGTTAATATTTTACTACATCAACAACAGGAGATATTCATGCGTGCAAGATACCTGCTCAGTCTCGCGCTGGCGACAGCTTTCCCTTCCAGCGTGGTGATGGCCCAGGCCACGCCGGACAAGTTTGCCTTCGCCACGGCACCCGGCCGCTTGCCGAAGAATGTGGTGCCGCTGGAGTACACCGTCGCGCTGACGCCGGACGCCGCCGCGCGCAGCGTGGCCGGTACTGAAAGCATCGCGCTGGACTTCCAGCAGGCCACTGCCACCATCGAGTTCAACTCGCTGAACCAGCAGCTGAGTCAGGTGCTGTTCGATGGCAAGCCGGTGCACAGCGTGGTGTCCGACGACAAGGCGCAGCTGACCACGATTACGCTGGCCCAGCCGGCGCCGGCCGGTCGTCACAAGCTGAGCTTCAGCTTCACGGGCAAGATTGAAACCAGTCCCCTCGGCTTGTTCGTGCAGGAATACACCGCGCCCGGCGGCGCCAAGGACCTGATGCTGAGCACGCAGTTTGAAGCCACCGACGCGCGCCGCATGTTCCCATGCTGGGACGAGCCAGCGTTTCGCGCCGTGTTCCGCCTGAGCGTGACCGTGCCGGCCGACTGGGCCGCGTATTCGAACATGCCGGTGGCCAAGCGCACCGTCAACGGCGCGCTGGCCACCACCAGCTTCCTGCCGACGCCCAAGATGTCTTCGTACCTGGTGGAGTTCTCGGGCGGCCATCTGGGTCAGATCAGCGGCGACAGCAGCGGCACCAAATTGAACGTGGTCGCGGTCAAGGGCCAGGAGCAGCACGGCAAAGAGGCGCTGGCCCATGCCAGGCAGATCCTGGCCGACTACAACGCCTACTTCGGCGTGCGCTTCCCGCTGCCCAAGCTCGATTCGATTGCGGTGCCCGGCGGCTTTGGCGGCGCGATGGAAAACTGGGGCGCGATCGCCTATAACGACCAGACTTTGCTGGTCACGCCGTCCAGCACCATGGCCAATCGCCAGACGGTCTACAGCATCGAGGCGCATGAAATGGCGCACCAATGGTTTGGCGACCTGGTGACCATGGGCTGGTGGGACGACCTGTGGCTCAACGAGAGCTTTGCGTCGTGGATGGGGGCCAAGCAGACCGATGCGCGCAACCCAAGCTGGCACTGGTGGGAGCACCAGGATGCCAGCAAGGAGGACGCGATGAACGCCGACGCGCGCGCCACCTCGCACGCGATCCGTCAGCACGTGGTCAACGAGCTGGAAGCGAGCAGTGCCTTCGATCCGGCCATCACTTACAACAAGGGCCAGGCCTTGCTGCGCATGCTGGAAGCCTACATGGGGCCGGAGGCGTTCCGCACCGGCATCCGCCGCTATATGCGCAGCCACGCTTACGGCAATACCTTTGCCGGCGACTTGTGGCAGGCGCTCGATGCGCAAGGCGGCAAGGTAGGCGCCATCGCGGCTTCGTGGACCACGCAACCGGGCTTCCCGCTGGTGGCGGTGCAAGCCAGTTGCGACGCGTCCGGAGCACGCAGCATCACGCTGTCGCAGCAGCGCTTCCTGTTGCAGGGATTGGGCAGCGGCCAAGGCAGCTGGAGCGTGCCGCTGCAACTGCGCAGCGGCAATGGCAAGCCGCAGGCGCTGCTGTTGAACGGTTCGGCCAGCAAGGTGCCGGCTGGCCGCTGCGACGAAACGCTGAGCGTCAACGCCGGCGCCATCGGCTACTACCGCAGCGTGTATGACGCCGCCACGCTGAGCGCCAACACGCGCGGCCTGGGCGCCATGGCCGACGGCGACCGCATCGCCTTGCTCGATGACCAGTGGGCGCTGGTGCAGGCCGGAGCCCAGCCGCTGGCCGGCTACCTGGCGCTGGTGTCGGCCATGGGCACGGCGCAGAACCAGCGCGCCTGGGAGCAGATCAGCAGCGCGCTGGAGATCATCGAAAGCGCCGAACGGGGCACGCCCGGCCACGCCGCGTATGTGGCATATGCGCGCTCGGTGCTCAAGCCGCTGGCCGGCAAGATGGGCTGGGATGCGCAAGCGGGCGAAACGCCGGGCATCAGCAAGCTGCGCCGCAGCCTGCTGAGCGACCTGGGCACCTGGGGCGACCCACAGGTGATTGCCGAAGCCCGCCGGCGCTTTGCCGCCATGCTGGCCGATCGCGGCGCGGTCGCGGTCGATGACCAGGCCATGGTGCTGGGCATCGTGGCCCGCAATGCCAGCGCGGCTGACTTCGCGCAGTTGCATGCGATTGCCCAGGCCAGCAACAACGAGACCGAATTGCGCCGCTACTATGCGGCGCTGATGCAGGTGCGCGATCCGGCGCTGGCCGAGCAGGCAGTGGCCATTGCGCTGTCGGAGGAAATCCCCAAGCAGGCCGACATGCTGCGCCTGAATCTGGTGTTTGCCGTCAGCGACGAACATCCGGTGCTGGGTTGGAACACCCTCACGAGCGAGCAGGATCGGCTGCTCGCTTCGCACCAGCCGTTTGGTCCCATCATCCTGGCGCAGTACAGCCCGGAAGTGTTCTGGAAAGCACTGCCGCTGGAGCAGATGGAGGCCTGGATCAAGCAGCATGTGCCGGCCGACATGGCCCCCAACCTGGCGCACGGCATGGAGACGGCCCGCTTCAAGCTGTCCGAGCAGGCGTTGCTGGTCAAGGCCGCCGACGCCTACGTCGGCGAGCAGCACGCCGAGCGCTAGGTGGCGAACCAGTGGTGCAGCGAGCCGCTGCTGCGCGGCTCATAGGCCAGCCGGGCCGGCAGCATCAGCGCCACGCTGGTGCCGGTGCCGGGCTTGCTGTCGATATCGAGCCGGCCACCGATGCGCACCGCGCGCTCGCGCATGCCGGTCAGGCCCCAGTGCCTGGCGGACGCGTCGTCCCTGGCCGGCGCGCCCGCCAGGCCGCGGCCGTTATCCATCACATGCAAACTGAACAGGTCGCTGCCATAGCCCAGCCGCACTTCGACCTGGCTGGCCTGGGCGTGGCGAAAGGCGTTGCGCAAGGCTTCGCGGGCGATCTCGCACACTTCCTCGGCCACCGGGCAGCATAGCGGCAGCGGCGTGCCGCCGACCGCCAGGCTGAACGCGGTGCCGGGATAGCTGTCGGCCAGCGCCTGGCCGGCGGCGCGGATCGCTCCTTCGATGCCGTCGGGCGGGCCGGAGCGCAATTCGTAGACGCGGTCGCGGCCTTCGGTGACCGCGTCGGTGGCGTTGTCGAGCAGCGCTTCGAGCTTGCGGCGCGCGGCGCTGCCGGCGGGCAGTTCGTGCGTCACCGTGTCCAGCCGCAAGATGATGGCGTGCACGCTTTGCAGGAAGTTGTCGTGCAGCGTGCGGGCGATGCGCACGCGCTCGTCCATGCGCACCTGCATGCGCTCGCCCAGGCGCGCGGTTGCCACGTGCAGCCGGTAGCGGTACAGCGCATACAACAAGGCCATGCCGGCCAGCAGGCACAGGCCTTTGAACCACCAGGTCTGGCTGAAGGTGGGGGCGATCACCAGCGTGATGGCCGTTTCGCCGCTGCTGGGCAGGCCGTCGTCGTTGACAGCCTTGACGCGGAAGCGGTAGCTGCCCGGCGCCACGTTGGTGTAGAAGGCGGCGCGGCGCGTGCCGGCGTCCTGCCAGCCGCTGTCGACGTTCATCAACTGGTAGGCGAAGCGCACGCTCTCCGGCTTGCGCAGGCTGGGCGCGGTGAACTGCACGCTGAAGCCGGGCAGGGCTGCCGGCAACTGCACCAGCGGGCCGGCGGCGTAGCCGCCGTAGGCCGTATCGATGCGCAGCACCGCGACACCGGGCGCGCTGCGCTGGGCCGCCTGGCCGGACGGATCGTAGCGCAGGATGTCGGCGCTGGTCATGAACCATAGCTGGCCGTCGGGCGCCAGCATGACGCTGGGGTGGCGGTTGTACAGCATGGCCTGCGCCTGATAGCCCTCCAGAGCGTTGATCAGTTCGTACGCCAGCGGCAGCTGCGGCTGGGCCATGGTTCTCTGCCAGTCATCCTTGCGTACGTGGAGCACGCCCTTGCTGCCGTTCAGCCAGCGGTCGCCGTCCGGCGTGACGGCGATGCCGGTGATGTTGACCAGCACTTGCGGATCGGCCGCTTTCAGCTTGCGGAACTGCTGGCCGTCGAACAGGGCCAGGCCCTTGTCGCCGCCGGCGATCACTTCGCGCCCGGTGTAGACCAGCGACGGCAGGCCGATCTCGGCGTCGCCGTAGCGGGTCTGCCGGCCATTGTCGTAGAACACCAGCGCATCGCCATTGCAGGCCATCCACAGCTGGCCGGGACCGGCTGCGGCCGACAGGAAGATGCGCTCGGGCAGCGGGAAATGGCTGCGCGGCCACCACTGGCCATCGATCCAGCCCATCAGGCCGGTTTCCGCGCTGGCCATCCACAGGATCTTGCCGTCGTCGATCAGGCCCAGCACGTGGATGTCGGCCGGCGCGCCGTCGCGGCCGGGCGGCAGCGCGATGAAGGTGGAGCGTGCGTGGTAACGCCGTTCGATGTCGCGCATGCCGGCCAGCAGCAGGGCGCCGTCGCGGTCGTTGGCCACCACCAGCACCGGCCGCCGCGCATCGGCCTGCGGCGCCTTGCCCGGGGCCAGCTGTCAGGCGGTGGCCGCTTCGCTGTCCGCCGCCCAGACCCGGCCCTCGGTATCGCTTGCCATGCTGTAAGCGCCGCGCGGATCGGGAATATGGGCCGGCACCAGCCGGTTCTGGCGTAGCCGGTCCAGCCCGGACGTGGTGGCGATCCACACATTGCCTTCCTGGTCTTCCAGCACCACGTCGGCCGACAGCGACGACATTTGCCAGCGCTGGTCGTAGCGGTCGGTGGCGTCCTGCTGCGGCAGCAGCGTGGCGCGGCCGCGCTGCTGCTCCGGCGTGATGCGGCACAGGCCGCGCGGGCAGTGCAACGCCCACAGGTTGCCGTCGCGGTCGAACTGGGCGCGGCGCGATTCGCTTTGATTGAAAAAGGCCGAACGCGGCCGGCCCGAGGCCGGCGCGGAAGCGGTGATGGCCACTACCCGGTCAGGCAGGGCGGCCCAGACGCGGCCGTCGGGCGACTGGATCAGGCTGCCGCTGGAAAAGCCGGCGCCGGCCAGCTCGAAGCGCCGCGCGCTGCGGTTGTAGCGGTACACGCCCTTGCTACTGGCCAGCCACAGCCGCTGCTCCTGGTCCAGCAGCAAGGTCACGATTACGCCGTAAGGCAAGCCGTCCGCCTGGCCCTGCTTGAGCCAGTGTCCGCCACGATACAGGGACAAGCCGTTCTGCGACGCGGCCCAGATGCTGCCGTCCGGTTCGAACGCCAGGCTGCGCACGCCCACGCTGGCACTGTCGGCCGGCGTGGCGTCCTCCAGCGTGCCATCCTTGTGGCGCACCGCGATGCCGCCCAGCGTATCGGTGATCCACAGGTCGCCGTTGGGGCGGGCCACCAGTTCGTAAATGCGGCTGTGCATTTTCAGGCCGGGCAAGTCCAGCGCAACATGCTCGAACTGCACTCCGTCGAAGCGGTATAAGCCGGTCGCGGTGGCCAGCCACAGCCAGCCGTCGCTGGTTTGCGCCATGGCGCCGATGTCGGAGGGGGCGCCATCCTTGGCGGTCCACATGGCATGGTTATAGTCTTCCAGCGCGACGGCGGGATTGAGGGCGCTGGCCGGGCCGGCAGCGAGCAGCGCGGCAGCGGCGCAGGCGCGTGTCAGCCAGCGGAACAGGGACGGTGAGCTGGATGCAACCATGTCTTGTCATGCCGGGAATTTAACTTTTACAATTATTGCATTTCCCGATGAGAGTGTGGGTGACTTTCAATTAGCTGATAGCGCCGAACGGGCTGGTATGGCCGGCGTAGATGCGCTGCATCGCCTGTTGTTCGCGGCCGCTGATGGTGGCCACGAAGCGCTCGGCCTGCCGCATGCGCTTGAAGGCGTGAAAGCCGCGCTCGAGGAATTGCTGCAAGTCGCCCAGGCCGGCCAGCCGCGCCGGGCCGCGCATCATGGTCAGCGTGGTGCCGAGCAGGGGGATGCGCACCAGCTCGCACAGCGACTGGCCCAGCGCCTGCACCAATTCCAGCTGGCGGGCGCGCTCCTCAGGCGCGGTGGCCTCACGGTAGGCGGCGATGTAGGCGGCTGCGTCGAAGCGCACACCGAGCCGCAGCGCCATCTGCGTGTCCAGCCGTTCGGACAGCGCGTCGAGCACGATGGCTTCGGTGATCGCCTGCAGCGCGTTGACCGGCAGCAGGCGCTGCATGGTGGGGATGATGCGTTCCAGGTCGGCGTCGCGCTGGCTCAGGTCGTGCGCGCCGTACAGCTCTTCAAAGAAGAACAGCGCCGCAGCGTGGGAGTCGGCGGCGGCCAGCAGGTCGGCGTGGGTGGCGGCGAGACGCTGCGACTGGAAGGTTTTCAGGGAAGTGCGGGCCGCCAGCAGGGCCGGATCGCGCTGGGCACCCTGGCGCTCGGCCTGCACGACGCGCAGTTGCCGGGACAGGGTCGTGACTAGCTGTTCTCTGTTCATGCCACCGTTTTACCAGAAGCGACTAGATGCAGCACTCTATTTTTGCGCCAAATCGAGCGCTTGCTTTGACGTACACTACAAAAAATAAAACACCATGGACGGAGACAATGCAGACTTCCCGCAGATCTTTTCTGAAGATCGGCGTCATCGGCGCGCTGACGCTCGCAGCCGGTGGCGCCATCTATCGCGTGGCGCATCGGCCCGCGCCACCGGGCACGCAGTTGGACAGATTCGTGCTGGACGGCGATGCCCGCGCGGTGCTGGCGGCCGTGATCCCGTCCATGCTGGGTACGGCCGTGCCGGTGGAGCCGGCTGCGCGCGCGGCAGCCATCGCCGGCGTGATGGGCCGCGTCGATGGCGCCATCCACGGCTTGCCGCTGGCCACCCAGAAGGAAGTGCAGGACTTGTTTGGCTTGCTGGCGCTGGGACCGGTGCGGCGCTTCCTGGCCGGCGTGCCGGACAGCTGGCAGCAGGCCACGCCGCAGCAGGTCGATGCATTCCTGCAGAGCTGGCGCACCCACCGCATCGGCATGCTGCAAACGGCCTATCAGGCCATGCATGACCTGATCCTCGGCTCCTGGTATTCCGATCCGGCCCACTGGGCAGCGATAGGCTATCCCGGCCCGATCAAAGAACTGAGCTAGAGGCCGCCATGATCCATACCAATATCCCGATCACGCCGGCGGGCGGCGTCATTGCCGACCCTATTCAGGCCGGGCTGGCTGCCGGCTGGCGCGTTACCGATTGCGCGCGCATCACGGAAGACTTGAAGCTGGAGGCCGATGTCGTCATTGTCGGCAGCGGCGCAGGCGGCGGCGTCACCGCTGAACTACTGGCCAAGGCGGGCCTGAAGGTGTTGATCGTCGAGGAGGGGGCGCTGAAATCGTCCAAGGATTTCAAGATGCGTGAAGCGGACGCTTATCCGGCGCTGTACCAGGAATCGGCCGCGCGCAAGACCCGCGACAAGAGTATCAACATCTTGCAGGGCCGCACCGTAGGCGGCAGCACCACCATCAACTGGACCAGCAGCTTTCGCACGCCGCCGGGCACCTTGCACTACTGGGGCCAGCGCTTCGGCCTGACGCAGTACACGCCGGAAGCGATGGCGCCGTGGTTCGAGATGATGGAGCAGCGCCTCAGCGTCGCGCCATGGGCCGGGGCACCGAACGAAAACAACGACCTGCTGCGGCGCGGCGCCGAAAAGCTGGGCGTGCCGACAGCGGTCATTCCGCGCAACGTCAAGGGCTGCTGGAACCTGGGCTATTGCGGCATGGGCTGCCCGACCAACGCCAAGCAGTCGATGCTGGTGACCACCATACCGTCGGCGCTGGAGCAGGGCGCGCTGCTGTTGACGCGCGCCCGTGCCGAGCGCTTTATCATCAAGGGCGAGCAGGTGGACAGCCTGGAATGCGTGGCGCTGGACGCTGCCGGCCTGGCGCCCACCGGCCGCCGCATCACGCTGCGCGCCAAGCACTTTGTGCTGTCGGGTGGTGCGATCAACTCGCCGGCGCTGCTGCTGCGCTCAAGCGCGCCCGATCCGCATGGGCTGCTGGGCAAGCGCACCTTCCTGCATCCAACCATCGTGTCGGCCGGCTTGTACGAACAGCGCGTCGACGGCTATGCGGGCGCGCCGCAATCGGTGTACTCGGACCACTTCCTGCACACCGATGCCATCGACGGCCCGATAGGCTACAAGCTGGAAGCGCCGCCGCTGCACCCCTTGTTGTTGTCGACCACGATGGCCGGCTTCGGCGCGCAGCACGCGGCGATGATGCAGCAGTTCCCGCACTTCCAGGCGGTGCTGGCGCTGCTGCGCGACGGCTTCCATGCCGATGCGCCGGGCGGCAGCGTGGCACTGGCCGGGAATGGCGCGCCGCTGCTCGACTATCCGATCAGTGAATTTATGTGGGACGGCGTGCGCCGCGCCATGCTGACCATGGCCGAGATCCAGTTCGCCGCCGGTGCCAAGTCGGTGACGCCGGTGCATGAGCAGGCCGGCAGCTACACCAGTTGGGCCCAGGCCAGGCAGGCCATCGATGCCTTGCCGTTCAAACTGTTGCGCACACGCGTGGTGTCGGCGCACGTGATGGGTGGCTGCGGCATGTCGGACGACGAGCGGCTGGGCGTTACCAGTTCGGCGGGCCGCTATCATGGACTGAGCAATTTGTCGGTGCACGATGGTTCGCTATTCCCCACCTCGATCGGCGCCAATCCGCAGCTGTCGATCTATGCCCTGACGGCTAGCCTGTCCAGCGGGCTGGCACAGGCATTGACGGGCAAGCCAGCGCCGCGATTGCTACCCCTCTAGCGCAGGCCAGCGCAGGCGCGGCAAGCGCGTTGCGTGCGCCTGTGAGAAGATGCAGGCATGATTAAACGCTTGCTGATACTTCTGCTGGTGGTGCAGGCCGGCGCAGTGCTGGCGCTGGCCGGCGCGCTCTACTACTGGTGGCAGCCGCCCTGGCTGCGCGCACTGGACGGCGTGCCGCTGCTGGCCGCAGCGGCTTGTGTGGCGCTGGGCGTCGGCGCGGTGCTGCTGCTACGCGTGCTGGTTTCATTGCACAACTTCCATCAGAGCCGGCGTAGCGGCAGCGCTACGCCGAGCGAGCATGCGCTCGATTTTATCGCCGCACTGCGCTTGTTCGGCGGCGAGTTTCTCGCCTCGATGCGCTATTCTTCGTATTTCATGCTGTTTCCGCTGGGCTGGCGTTTGCAGCCGCGCGAGCGGCAGCACGGCTTGCCGGTGCTGCTGCTCCACGGCTACCTGTGCAACAGCGGTTATTGGCATGGGCTGAGCCGCGCGCTGACAGCAGCGCGCATCAGCCACGCCGGCATCGACCTGGAACCGCTGGGCGCCGGCATCGACGACTACGCACCACAAGTGCGTGCCGCCGTCGAACGCCTGTGCGCAGAAAGCGATCGCGCGCAGCTCATCCTGGTTGGCCACAGCATGGGCGGGCTGGTGGCGCGTGCTTATCTGCGGCATTACGGCGCGCAGCGCGTCGCCCGTGTGATCACGCTCGGCACGCCGCACGACGGCACCGCGCTGGCCGGCCTGGCGCCGGGCCGCAATGGCGCGCAAATGCGCCGCGGCAGCGCCTGGCTGCGCGAATTAAGCGCCACTGAGGCAAATTTGCAACGTGAATTATTTACTTCGATTTATTCTGTCCATGACAACATAGTTGCACCACAAGACTCGGGCCATTTTGCCGGCGCGCACAACGTGGCATTCGGCGCAATCGGCCATGTAGCGCTTGGAGATACGCCGGAAATCATCGCCGCTGTGCTGGACGAAATTGCGGCCGTGAATGGGCACGGCGCCGCTAGAGCGGAACAAGCAGGTTAGCCGTGACTTTGTGTGAGAATTTAGCAGTCTTGTTGCTGTATGGTTACTCATGTGTAGTACGGAAAAAGGCAGTGGCGCGGCGCGGGCCATTGAATGTGATCATGGGTTTAGCGGGTACTATGTCGAGACGGCGGCCCCAGCCCCTGAGCGTCGCACGGGCTAGGGCGACGCTGGCGTCGCCGCTGGACTGATCGGAAATCCTGGGAGCTACCGTGTCCGCACGCATTCTTATTATCGAAGACAACGCCACCAACATGGAGCTGATGGTTTATCTGCTGCGCGCCTTCGGCTATACGCCGATCACCGCTGCCGATGGCGAAGCCGGCGTGCAGGCCGCGCGGCGCGAGTTGCCGGACTTGATCATCTGCGACGTGCACCTGCCCAAGCTCGATGGCTACGGTGTCGTGGCGGCGTTGAAGAGCGATCCGCTGATCCGCCATGTGCCGGCGCTGGCTGTCACCGCGCTGGCCATGGTCGGCGACCGGGAGCGGCTGCTGGCGGCCGGTTTCGACGGCTACATCGGCAAACCCATAGAACCGGATACCTTCGTGACGCAAATCGAGTCTTTTTTACCGGCGACCGTGTCTTGCCCGGCTAAAAATGACATCGCCACGATCTTGATCGTGGATGACCATGTACTGAACCGCGAATTCCTGATGACACTGTTGGGTTACGGCGGCCATCGCCTGCTGGAGGCGGCCAACGGCGCCGAGGGCTTGAAGATGGTGCTCAATGAGCGGCCTGACCTGGTGATCTCGGACATCCTGATGCCGAACATGGATGGCTACGAATTCGTCACCCGCATGCACGGCAATCCGGAAACGGCCGACGTGCCGGTGATCTTCTACACCGCCACCTACCGCGAGCGCGAGGCGATGGCGGTGGCCCAGTCCTGCGGCGTGCGCTGGGTGCTGCCCAAGCCGTCCGACCCGGACGTGATATTGCGCACCGTGCACGAGGCGCTGGGCCTGGGCGTGGAACCGGACGACAGTGTGCCGGCCTTCGCGCCGGATCCGCCGCAGGAAGGGCGCTTCCATGGCATCGACAACAAGGTGGCGGAATACCTGGGCGAGCTGGAATCGAGCAGCCAGCTGATCACCCAGCTGGCCAGTGACGGTGAGGAGTCGCCGACCGAAAACCTGTCGCTGATGACGGAGCGCTTGTCGCGTTCTCTGTCCAGTTTGCAGGCGGTCAGCCTGCGCCTGACCGCGCTGATCGAACTGGGCATCGAGCTGGGCGCCGAGCGCGATCCGACCGCGCTGGTGGAAATCGGCTGCCGCGTGGCGCAGAACATTTGCGTGTCCAAATATGCCTGCATCGGCGTGCTGGAACAGGGGGCGGACGAACTGAGTTACTTCGCTTCCTGCGGCACCGGCCAGCAGGTGCGCCTGATCGCCGGCACGCCGCGCTCCGGCGTGCTGCGCGGCCTGCTGGAACAGCGCCAGCCCTGCCGCATCAACGGCATCGACGGCGACCCGGTGCAGATCGGCCTGCCGGCCGGCCATCCGCCGGTGCATTCCTTCCTTGGCGTGCCGATCGCCTCGCGCGAGCGCACCCACGGCTGGCTGTATTTGGTCGACAAGCTGGGCGCCGATGGCTTCTCCGAAGTCGATGAGCGGGTCGCGGCCACGGTGGCGGCGCAGATTTCGGTGGCCTATGAAAACCTGCTGCTGTATGAGGAAATCAAGCGCCACCATGCGCAGCTGACGCTGGACATGGACGCGCGGATCCGCCTCGATGAGGATTTGCGCCGCTTCCGCCTGGCGATGGATGCCACGGGCGATGCGATCTTCCTGGTCGACCGCGCCGGCATGTGCTTCGTCGACGTCAACATGACCGCCTGCCGCATGCTCGGCTACGAGCGCGAAGACTTCCTCAAGGTCGGCATCAACAAGTCGATCGAGGGCGACCTGGCGCGGCTGGAAGACCTGTACGACAAGTTGTTGGCCGGCGATCCTAGCGGCGCCATGACCGAGCTGCTGCTGCAGCGCAAGGATGGCTCGCCGCTGTCGGTCGAAGTGCAGCGCCGCACCTTGCGTTCGGGCCAGAGCTGGATCCTGGTGGCGGTGGCGCGCGACATCACCGAGCGCAAGGAAGCCGAACTGCGGTTGCTCAAGCTGGCCCACTTCGACACCCTGACCGGGCTGCCCAACCGCAGCCAGTTCTACGAATCGCTGGGCCATTCGCTGCATCAGGCCGGGGAGCACAAGTGGTCGCTGGCGGTGCTATTTCTCGACGTCGACCGCTTCAAGAACGTCAACGATACGCTGGGCCACACCATCGGCGACGAGCTGTTGCGCCAGTTCTCCAGCCGGCTGGTGGACTGCCTGCGGGTGCGCGACACCATCGGCCGTTTCGGCGGCGACGAATTTGCCGCGATCCTGATGCTGCCGGAAGGCGCGCAGAATGCCATCGCGGTGGTCGACAAAATCCGTGAAGCGATGCGCCGGCCGTTCGATCTGAAAGGACATGAAGTCACGGTCACGGCCAGCATCGGCATCTCGGTATTCCCCGACGACGCGGGCGATCCCGATACGCTGATCCAGTACGCCGACACCGCCATGTACCGCGCCAAGGAAGCCGGGCGCGATGCGTTCCGCTTCTTCACCGCCGAGATGAACGCGCAGTCGCTGGCGCGGCTGGACCTGGAGAATGCGCTGCGGCGCGCCATCGACAACGAAGAATTCGTGCTGTTCTTCCAGCCCAAGGTGCACATCGCCACGGGCCGCATCAGCGGCGCCGAGGCGCTGATACGCTGGAAGCGGCCGGGCCACGGCATGGTGTCGCCGGCGCTGTTCATCCCTATCCTGGAAGAGACGGGCCTGATCGTGCGGGTCGGCACCTGGGTGCTGCATGAGGCTTGCCGCAAGATCAGTCAGTGGGGCAAGTCGAATACCGGCGCGGTGCATTTGTCGGTCAACGTGTCGGGCATCCAGTTCTTTGTCGGCGGCCTGGAGGAAGAGGTGCTGAAGGCGATCAAGGAGCACGATATCGCCCCCGAACTGCTGGAGCTGGAGCTGACCGAAAGCTCGCTGATGTCGAACGCCGAAGAGACCATCTCGGTGCTGCAGAACCTGAAGGCGCTGGGCATCCAGATTTCGATCGACGATTTCGGCACCGGCTATTCTTCGCTGGCTTACCTGAAGCGCTTCCCGATCGATAAGCTGAAGATCGACATAGCCTTCGTGCGCGAGGTGACCAGCAATCCGGACGATGCCGCGATTGTGCTGGCCATCATCAACATGGCGCACAGCATGAAGCTGGCGGTGATCGCCGAAGGGGTGGAAAAGGATGCGCAACTGGCCTATCTGCGCCGCCACGGCTGCGACGAGATGCAGGGCTATTATTTCAGTCGGCCGGTACCGGAGGATGAATTCGAAATGATGCTACGTGAAGGGAAGTACCTGCAGGCGCCCGCCGACGAGGCGGTGCAGGAACAGCAAACCTTGTTGATCGTCGACGATGATGCCTTCATGCTCGATGTGCTGACCGATTTCCTGTCGCAGGACGGCTACCGCATCCTGACCGCGCAGACGGCCGCCGAAGGCTTTGACATCCTGGCGCGGCACCGGGTGCAGGTGATCCTGTGCGACCAGTGCATGCCGCTGATGAGCGGGACCGAGTTCATGGAGCGGGTCAAGAACCTGGCGCCGGACACCTTCCGCATCATGCTGTCGGCTTATGCGGACTTGACGCCGATCATGGCCGCCATCAACCACGGCGCCATCGACCGCTTCTACACCAAACCCTGGAAGGGCGCGGTACTGCGCGAGAATATCCGCGAAGGCTTCCGCCTGCACGCGCAGGTACACGGCGCGGTGCCGGCCGCGCCGCGGCTCGCTGCCCCAGGCTAGGCAGGAGCAGCCGCAGCCAATTGTTCGGAAGGGGGGGCTGATGTCCCGCTTGGCACAGGCGCTGCTGTTGCTGCTGCTCCTGCTGCAGAGTGCAGCCTGGGCGCAGCCGGCGCTGCAGATCTACGCCATGGACAGCCGCCCGGTCAGCTTCGGCAGCGGCGAGCAGGCCGACGGGCTGGTGGTGGAAGTGGCGCGCCAGGTGCAGCAGCGCATCGGCACGCACGATCGCATCCAAGTCATCCCCTGGGCGCGGGCCAACACGCTGGCCGCCACCGAACCCAATGTGCTGCTGCTGTCGATCGTACCCACGCCGCAGCGCGCGCAGTACCTGCGTTTTGTCGGCCCCTTGTTTAATTCGCGTATTTCCGGTTTGGCCTTGCGCAGCCGCGCGACCGAACTGCGTGCGCGCGATCCGGGCTTGCACACGCTGCGTGCTGGCGCGCGGCGCGGCAGCATTTTCCTCAGCCAGGCCCGCGGTTCAGGCTACAACGTGATGGACGAAACCGGCGCCACCGACAATGCCCTGAAGATGCTGATGATGGGGCGCTTCGACCTGTGGTTCGAGGGGGAGGAGATCGCCTTCGGCAGCATCGAGGCCGCCGGCCTGAAGCCGGAGGATCTGCAGGTGATGGTGCGGCTGTCGACCCAGCCGGTGTACTTTGCCTTTTCGCGCGACACGCCGGATGCCGTGGTGCAGGCCTGGGACGCCGCGCTGGCCGGCATGAAGCGCGACGGCAGCTACCAACGCCTGTTGCAAAAATGGCTGCCGGGGGCCGAGCTGCCGCCGCAAGCGCATCCGCCCCCCCTGAAGCAACGCCGTGCAGTCAGGTGACAAGCCGGTCCCGGCATCCGGTATTGGCGCCCTGGGATCATCTGCGCCAGGGCGGCGCCGCTGGCGAAGGCCCCGATCCAGCCGGCGTCGCGCCTGCGCCGTGGCTGCACCTGCCGTGCAATCTTGGGGGCGCGCAAGCTAAAAAGGGGTTGCCTGCCTGGTGTTGCATGAGACGCTGGCGGCGCTGCTGTACGCAGCGGGCCAGCTGCCGCGGAAATGCCAAGCGGCGCACTCCCCCTGGTCCTGATTGCAATGCCTTAGAAGTGCACGCCGCGCAGCAGCTGCTGCATGGCGATCTGCTCGGACGTCATTTGCGGCGCCTGCTTGCCGTCGCTGCCCTTGGCCGCATCCGAATCGGGGAACATGCGGAAGGTGGTGTTCAGCACGATCTGCGCCACCCGCGGCATCAAGGCATGCAGCACCTGGCCGAAGATGCCGACCCGCGTGGCGATGCGCACCGGCTTGTGGACGATGGCTTCGGCGATCATGTCGGCCGCTTCGTCCGGCGCC
>FSZM01000025.1_pt1 | contig 68895 bp, 55 predicted proteins | sample 1638831 | NCBI WGS metagenome assembly FSZM01 (sample SAMEA3914813, study PRJEB12502) | metagenome | biome: forest; material: soil | place: Canada | collected 2011-07-07 | depth 0.3 m
GGATATAAGCAGTGGGCGTTGGGCGCGAGTACGGCGTGCTTGGTCTGGAACGCTTCACGAACGCGATTGACTAACTATGAAATTCTGACCCCACACACCGAATTCCTGACAGGTCCATAGATGGATGTACAGAAATACGTACAATGTTGACGCGTGGTACAAAAGTGCGTACAATGATTTTGTTGGGCTGGGAATGCCCTTGGTCCAACATTCATTTTCAAACCATTGAACTCACGAACTCACGAACTCACGGACTCAGACACCCAACGAGTCCAAGAACCCGAGATACCCAACTAAATGAATTATTGGCCCTGCAGGAGAGCATCAATAGACCTGCTTGGTATGGAGATTTAGCTATGAACATCTTAACTTTTAGCGAGGCACGTGCCGGACTGAAAGCTGTGATGGATGATGTTTGCACTGATCACAGCCCAACAGTTATCACCCGGCAAAGCGGGGAGGCGGTTGTAATGCTGTCGTTGGCGGATTTCAATAGTATTGAGGAGACGCTATATCTCCTCGGTTCACCGAAAAACGCCAGTCGGTTACTGGCATCGTTCGACCAGCTTAAAGCCGGTAAGGCCCGCATCAGGGAGCTAGACCGGGATGAAGAACCAAAAATCAAGCGCCAAAGAGCAGGCTAAACAGGCATCTGTCGCATTTACGGACAATGGCTGGGAAGACTATCAGCACTGGCAAGGCGAGGACGCAAAGCAGCGTGTGAAGATCAACGATCTGATCGATGCTTGCGTGGCGGATCCGTTCAAAGGAATCGGTAAGCCCGAGCCGCTCAAGGGAAATCTGGCGGGGCTATGGTCGCGCCGCATCGACCGCGAGCATCGTTTGGTGTATGCCGTGGAACTTGGCGTGATCTACATCGTAGCCTGTCGCTATCATTACACCTGAAACGGTCCGGACGCTGTGTCAAAGCAGCGTTTTTTTTCATTTCTCGGCTGCCGTCTCCATTTTGGCTCGACCTGGACAGGTCAGAGCGCGCAAGTACTCCTGTCTGGTGGCGGTCGAAGAAAACGCCTGCAATTAGCAGGCGTCTTAAAGCGTGAAATTCTGGATTTGCTAGCTTGTTGCAGGTTGCTGTGTTCGTGCTAAAAGCATCTGTTTAAACTGTCAGTACTGTCGCGCATGATAGAGAGGCTTTGTTGTTGCACAACAGTTCCTATCGTCGCCGGGATAGTAAGTCCAGCTACCGGCCGACTTGTACGGTACGAGTGATATCTTGTTCTCGCGCAGACTTAGGATGGCATCCTTCGCTTGAAACCGCAGGACTGCGTGGCTGCAGACTGCCATGGATAAGCACTTGCGCCTCAGGCGAGAGACTAACCCGATAGCGACTGAAAGCGTCTTTGATGTTTTGTCGCAATACGTTGTCATCCCATGGCTTGGTGAGGAAGCGGTAGATCTCGCCTCGATTGACAGCATCTAGCACTGAGTGCAACTCGGTGTATCCGCTCAATACGATGCGCATGGTGTCCGGGTATAGCTGGGCGACGATACCTAGGAAGCTCTTGTTACCGTGCTTTTGCACAAGTTGATCGCATAGCACCACCTGCACCGTCTCGGTGGCCAGCAAGTCGAGCGCCTCTTGACCGCCGGCTGCGGTCAACACCCGGTAGCCTTCACCGCGCAGACTGCGCCGTATTGCCGCGAGGAAGGCCGGGTCTTCATCGACTACCAGCAGAGTACATTCTTGTTCGGCCGCGCTGGGCGTAAAATCCAGATGCTTGCCCTCGCACAGCATGGTGTGGAAATCGTCGGCCGGCACCGGCTTGCTGAAGTAATACCCCTGGATGTAGTCGCACTGACGCCTTCTCAGAAATTGCAGCTGAGCTTCCGTCTCGACGCCTTCGGCGATCACCTCCATGTGCAGGCTATGGGCCATGGCGATGATGGCTGTGGCGATCGCGGCATCGTCCGGGTTATGGGTGACGTCGGTGACGAAGGCGCGGTCGATTTTCACATACTGGAACGGGAAGCGTTTCAGGTAGGCCAGCGAGGAGTAGCCAGTGCCAAAGTCGTCCAGCGACAGTCGCAGTCCCAGGCCGCAGAAGGCGCGCATGGTTTGCAGGGCCGCCTCAGCATCTTGCATCACCAGCGTCTCTGTCAGTTCCAGTTCGATCCAGGACGCATCGAGGGCGTTCGCACGCAACGCCTGCTGGACCGAATCGAGCACATTGCCCTCTCTGAACTGCAACGCCGACAGGTTGAGGGCGACCGGCACGATGTCAACGCCGGCATCACGCCAAGCCGCTTGTTGGGCACAGGCTGTACGAATCACCCAGGCGCCGATCGGAACGATCAAGCCGGTGTCCTCGGCCAGCGAGATGAACTTGTCGGGGGGAACCATGCCTAGCACTGGGTGGCGCCAGCGTATCAGGGCTTCCGCACCGATGATTTGGCCGGTGCGGATGTCGACCTTGGGTTGATAGTGGAGGATGAATTGTTCTCCATCGATGGCCTGCCTTAGTAATTTCTCCAGCTCGACTTTTTCAGCGATACGCGCATTCAGTTCCTGGGAATAGTAGTGGAAGCGCGCCAACACGTTCTTGGTTTGCTTCAGGGCCGCCTCGGCGTTTCTGAATAGCGATTCGGCATCGTCGGCGTCGTTAGGGTAGACCGCCACGCCCAGGCGCGCCGACACCTGCACCGTTTGCCCGTTGATGGTCATCATGGCGCCCACCATCTGTATGATTTGCAGGCACAGCGTGCTGATATCCTCGTCGATGCCCTTGTCTCCAGCCAGCGCGAAGTTGTCTGCGCCAAGATGGGCCAGGGTGCAAGGCCGCTCCAGTTCTTCGCTCAGGCGCTTTGCGATCGTCTGGAGCACCTGGTCACCGACATGCCGTCCTAGTATGTCGTTAATTTGCTTGAAACGCTCGAGGTTAAGGATGATGACGAAGGCAGCGTTGCTCGCACGCCGAGCGCCGCTGACGATCTGATCCAGGCGGTCGAGGAACAGTGTTGCATTGGGGAGTTCGGTCAGCGCACTGTAATAGGAAAGGAAGTGGGCGCGTTTTTCATTGTCGATCGCATTCAGGGCGAACGAGATGTCGCCAGCCAATTCGCTTAGCAGTTTTATCTCCTCCTCGTCGAATACGCCAGCTTCCTGTGCATACAGCACCAGCACGCCCAACACCCGCCCGGGCGCACATAGGGGGATACCGACTAGTGACTGAAAGCCGCGCGTGCGGGCGTCGCTGCCGTGCCGGCCAAAGTCGCCATACTGGCTGGCGTCCTCGCACACGGCCGGCGTGCCACTGTCCAGCACTTGCCGGACTATGCCCCACGCCGGGGCCAGGGGGGCGAACGTGGCCCCGGTCGCCGGCGTGGGGCGCGCGACGTCACTGGCCGACAGCGTGATATCGCGGCCATCGGTGCCTACCAGGCCGATCCAGGCGATGTCGAAGCCGCCGTGGGTGACCGCCACCCGACAAGCCTCTCGCAGTAGCGCCTGCGGCTCGCGTATCCTGACGATGGCGCTGTTGGTGCCGCTCAGCACCAATTGGATGCGGCTCAAACGCGCCGTCTTGACGCGCTCCAATTCCAGCTGCTGCACATAGTGCTCCAGCGTGGCGGCCCGCACCAGTGACAGGTGGGTGCGCACGCGCGCATGCACCAGCGCCGGTGAGACCGGCTTGATGATGTAGTCGACCGCGCCGCAGGCGAACCCGGCAGCCTCGTCGCCCACCTCGCTCATCGCCGAGACGAAGATGACAGGGATGTTTTCCGTCAGCGGTTCGGCTTTGAGCTGCCGGCAGACGGCGTAGCCATCCATGTCGGGCATCTGGATATCCAGTAGCACCAGAATAGGCTGATGCTTGCGCGCGGCGACCAGACCGTCATGGCCGTTGCGGGCGAATACCAGCGGGTAGTCAACGGCGAGAATTTGCTTGAGAATTGCTAAATTGCTCGCTTCGTCGTCGACGATGAGGATAGGGCCGGGTGCCATAGTTCATCCCTCCAATGCCATGCCTAGTTGTGCCGCAAGCTGGTGGACGAGAACTTCTGCGGCGCGGAAATCGAAATTGTCGAGACAGTGGCGTAGTGCTTCGCCTGTCTCAGCGGGAAACACAGGCGCCAGAGCGGTGAGCAGGCTGAACGCATGGTCTGGCGTGTCGCTATCCAGGGCGACTAACAGCTCGCGCAGCAGCGCGTCCGCCTCAGGGCTTCCCGGTGCGGCGCCGACGGCGTTGTGGGGGCACTCGGAGCTGGACTCCGCTGCGTACTGCGCGATCGAGGCGGTCGCCGTCGCCAACGCCTCGCGCAGGGCGTTCAGCGGCGCGGCCGTATCCTCGGCGGCGTGCAGCACCTGTTCCAGCGCGCCCGCCTGCTGCGCCACTTGGTGCAAGGCCAGATTGGCCGCGCCGCCTTTGAGCTTGTGGCACAAGGCCTGCGCGCCTGCAAAGTCGTCGACGCGCAGGCGTTCGGCCAGCAAGGCGCAGCAGTGACCATAGTCGACGCTGAATTTGCGCAGAAAACGGTGGTAGACCACGCGCTCTTTCCAGATCTCCAGGCCCTTGCCAACCGCGATGCCGGGCCAGTCAGGCTCGGCCACTACGGTAGGGCGCGGCGCGGCGCCCAGGGTGGGCGGCGCTGACGTGCTAGGTTGGCAATGGGTCAGGCGCTGGATGGTGGCGATCAACTCAGCAACGTTGAATGGCTTGGCGACAAAGGCGTCCATGCCGGCGTCGCGCGCGGCCTCTTGCTGCGCCTTGAAGGCGCCGGCCGTCAGCGCCACCACCGGCAGCTTGGCGCCACCGGGCAGTGCGCGCAACTGGCGCGTGGCCTCGTAACCGTCCATTTCCGGCATCTGCACATCCATCAGCACAATGTCGACCTCTGACGGGTGTAGACGCAACCATGCAAGCGCAGCCTTTCCATGGGGTGCCAATTCGACCTGGGCACCTTCGGCGCGCAGAATGCGTAGCGCCACCTCGCGGTTGATGTCACTGTCGTCGACCACCAGTATGCGTACGCCGGGAATGCGTTCGGCCAGCGCGCTCAGCCCATCTGCAGCGTTGGCGTCATAACCGATGCCGCGCTGTTTCAGCGTCGTTGCCACGCTGTTGTACAGCATAGAACCGGTGACTGGTTTACTCAGGATGCCATCAACGCAGTCCACCGAGGGCTGGCCGTTCAACTCATCGCGGGAGAATGCGGTCACCATCAGGACGATGGGGGCGACCTGGCCCGGCAGGGTCTGACGCAGATGGGCTGCCAATTGCAAGCCATCCATGCCGGGCATTTTCCAGTCGACCAGCAGGATGTCGTAACTGCTGTTCTTGGCGTGCTTGGCCATGATTTTCTCCAGCGCCGCCTCGCCGCTGTCGACTACCGTCGGGTTCCAGCCGACCGAACGGGCGGTCAACATCAGGTTTTCGCGGGCGATCTCGCTGTCATCGGCAATCAGGATGTCGAGCCTGGCCAGGTCGGGCGGCGCGTATTGCGCCCGGGCGTCCCAAGCGAAAGGAATCGTGAACCAAAATTCGCTCCCGCAGCCGGGCGCGCTGATCACGCCGATCTCGCCCCCCATGGTGTTGACCAAATGACGGCAAATCGTCAGTCCCAGGCCCGTGCCGCCAAAACGGCGGGTGGTCGAGGCGTCCGCCTGCGAAAACGCAGAAAAGATATTGGCTTGCTGGTCGAACGGGATGCCGATACCGGAGTCGGTGACCGAAAAGCGCAGCGTGACAAGTTTCTCATCCTGGCTCAGCAAGGCGATGCCCAGCTTGATTGCGCCGTGCTCGGTGAATTTGATGGCGTTGCCGGTCAAGTTGATTAAGACCTGTTCAAGCCGCAGCGCGTCGCCCAGCAGGTGACCGGCCACCGCAGGCGGCGGTGCGATGGACAGCTCGATATCCTTGTCGCCGGCGTTAGCGGCCATGATGCTTGCCAGGTTATCAAACACATCGGCCAGACGGAACGGGGCGTGCTCAATCTCAAGGCGGCCGGCCTCGATCTTGGAAAAGTCCAGGATGTCATTGATGATCGCCTGAAGTGAGCGGCCAGCATTGCGGATCTTCTTGACCAGTTCGGCGGAATCGGCATCCAGCGAGCGCCGGTCGAGCAGATAGGCCAGGCCCAGGATGCCATTCATCGGGGTGCGGATCTCATGGCTCATGTTGGCCAGGAAATCGGCCTTGGCGCGGTTGGCGCTCTCGGCCTCGGTGGTGCGCAACTCCAGGTCGCGGTTGGCGACTTCGAGGTCGACCGTGCGCGCCTGCACGCGCACCTCAAGATCGGCGTTGAGCGTACGCACCGCCTGTTCGGCGCCGCTGCGCTCGGCGATCTCGTGCTCCAGCACAGCGAGCATGCCGTTGAAGGCCTCGGCCAACTGGCCCACCTCGTCCTCGGTGGTCTTGGGTGCGCGCAGGTGGTAGGCGCGTTGCTGCATGACTTGGTGCGCCACGTCGCGCACCGCCAGCACTGGCCGGGTGATCCAGCGTTGCAGGTGCGAGGAAATCAGCAGGCCGAAAGCCAGGCTGGCCAGCAGCACTGCAGCTAGAATAGTCAGATAGGCGCTGAGCCACTTCGACAGGTTATAGCGCTCCTTGAGAAACACCGTGCCGACGGTGCCGCCAGCGCCGCTGATTGGTTTGAATACATTGAGTTCGTCGCCCTGGAAGCTAAAGCCCTCTGCGCTTGGTGTGCGAGGGAACTGCTGGCGCTGAGCCGGATCGCGCGCATAGCTGGCGAACAGTCGCCCCTGCGCGGTAAAGATGGCGGCAGCGACGATATCGGGCGCGGCGCGCAATTGGGCCAGATTTTCAGCGGCCACCTTGGGGTCGGAGAACTCCAGTGCGGTGACGCTGCCCTGGCCGAATAGATTGGCCAAGGCCACCAGTTCTGCGGCGGTCTTGGCGCGGGTATCCTGCCAATCGTGATACAACAAGGCGAGGCCGGCCGCCAGCAGCGTGCACAGGTTGACCAGCATCACCATCAACAGCAGCTTCTGGCGCAGCGAGCGCAGTCGCAAGGGCGTGCTCATGGCGTCTTCCCTTCAATCTTGTAGGCCACATCGAGTAGGCGCGAACTGATTTGCAGGCCATCATTCTTGGCATGGGTGAGCGACACCTCGAAGCGGATCCGCTCATCCACCTGCACCAGGTTGATCACACTGCCAGCGGCCAACATGCCAGCGGACTCGGTGATGATCAGCACTGGCTGGCCAGCGACGCTATCGATCATGCGCTGGGCCCGCGTATCGGCCAGCTGGCCGATGAACAGCACCTGCAGGCCGTCGAGCGCAGCGCCGGGCTTGAGGAGGCGCACTTGGACCGGACGGTTCTTGATGGCGTACTTGACGCTGAGCTTTTTCAGCTCGTCGCCCAGGCCGTCCGCGCCGATCACGCCTATCGTCATCGGCAGGCCTGGCTGGGGGGCGTCGCCCGCCGGCCAGTCGACATAGGTGGCGAATTTATACAGGTAGGAGGCCTTGATCTGGTTTTCGACATCGGCCGGCGCGCCATCGACGGCCCACGCAGAGCCGGCGCTCAATATCAGACAGCAGAGTAGGCGCCACATCAGAATCTCGCCGTCAAGGTGAGATCGAGCGCGCGCTCGATGACGATGGGATTGGCTATCAGGCCGCTCGAGCCGGAGGAATACTCGGTATGCCGGCGGTTGAGCAGATTGCGCGCGCCCAGCTGCAACTCGGTCCGCGCCGACAGCGGCAGGCCCAGATGCATGTCCAGCGTCGTATAGGCGCTCACGGCGGGGGCCGGCAGGGCGCCTACATGGCGCAGAGCTAGGTCGAACTGGCCGTTGGCGCCGACATGCCATTTGGACTGGAGGCTGAGCTGCGTCTTCGGGTCGTCGCCAGGCAGGGACTGGGCGAATGGCCCATCGAAGCTCTCGCGCAACAAGGTCGCAGCCGCCTCTAGCGACCAGGCCGGTGTGACTTGGTAACGGGTACTCGCCTCGAGGCCGTGCTCCTGGCCGCTGATACGGTTGTCCAGGATAATGGTGGTGGGACCTGCCATGCTGATGCTGCGCAGCCGCTGGTAACGGCTCAGGAAACCCACCAAGGAATACGAGCAGTCAGTGCCTGCGTGGCCGCGCAGGCCCAGTTCTAGCGTATAGGCGATCTCGGAGCGGAAATGCGGTCCGCCGGCGACATAGTACGGAGCCTTGGCAGGAATGAAGAGCTCGGTGTCCAAGCGCGACGGCGCGCGTGCCGTGCGTGCCAATCCCAGCCACAGCATACGCTCGGCGCCCGGCTTCCAGGCCAGCTTCAGGCTGGGTAGCCAATCGATGCCACTATAGTCGTTCGACTCAAGTCGCAAGCCGGCAATCAAGCGCAGGTCGGCGCCTAGCGCGCGCTCTTGCTGGCCAAACACATTGGCCCAGTGCAGCTTGCGCCGCGCAGGCAGGAAGGCCAGCGCGGCGCTATTGTCGACCCGGTCGGCGCTGATCCGATAGCCGCCTCCGACGACGGACTGCAGGCCGCTGTCGGCAGCGGTGGAATATTGCAACTCCAGGTCCAGGGTGTTGAGCGCTTCCCCGTAGGTGCCTGGCACCTCCCTGGTGGTTCGGTCCAGATAGCCTTGCAGATGCAGATGGGTGCCGTCGTCCATCCCTCGCTCCCAGCGCAGCAGGGTGTTGGCGCCGGAGATCCGGGTGCTACCCGGTGCGCTCTGTTGTTCGGCCGCTTGATAGACATCCCCCGACAAAGTGAAGTCGCCTTGGGCGCCATGCCAGTCGCTGCGCCAGCCTGCCTGGCTGTCGGACCAACGGTCGGCATTGGTTTTGCCGTCGGCCCGCACCGTTGGCAGCCAGCGGTCGGCCTTGGCGTACAGGCGATAGGCGCCGCCGTCGAACACGGCGCCATGGCGCGCCTCGACGCCGCTGCCGCTGTCGCCGCCCGAGAAACGCGCTGCCTCGCCCTCGGTCTTTGCCGCGCCCTTGGTGATGATATTGATCACGCCATTGACGGCATTGGTGCCCCAGACGGTGCCGCCCGGGCCGCTGACGACCTCAATCCGGTCGATATCGAGCAGCATGGTGTTCTGCGCGTCCCAGAACACGCCAGAATACAGAGGGGTATAGACGGTCCTGCCGTCGATCATGACCAGCAGTTTATTGGCCGTGCTGGAGTTGAAACCGCGTGCGCTGATGGCGTACTGATTGGCGTTAATTTGCGCCACCTGCAGGTTGGGCGCCAGACGCAGGGCCTCGGGCAGGTTGTGCGCGCCGGACCTTTGTATCGACTCACCCGTGATCACGTAAATGGAGGCCGGGGCGTCCGCCAGGAGTTCTTCTTTTTTCGACACCGAGGTGACGCGGAAATTCGCCAGTTCTTCGAGCGATAAGTTGATGAAGTCATTTGCTGGCCCATCGTTTGCCCGCGCCGTGCCAGCGGCAAGCAGCGCGCAAAGGCTTACACGGGCGAGGCGCTGAGCGATCACAACACGGTCATGCTGGTACTGTTGGGGCTTCTGCTGAGCTGCCATAGTGGCCTCGCGAATGAGCTTTTGGACTCATGACATACGTCGGTCGACCATCACCGTGCAACCTCGATCAGCATGCGAGCCGGCCACCGTTACCGATATTAATAGCACCGATGCTGGGCATTGACTAGCGGCACATGTGATTGCTCAGTAAGCTGTCGTAACCAGGTCGCATTACTCAATATGTGACAATTGGAGAGACTTTTATTTTTGGAATATGCTAATGCGCCATCCGCCAATTACTGCTCATCCGGTAGCGATGAACTGCGTGACGAATGTTGTATTGCGGTGTAACGCGTGACTAATGAGATGCAAGTTTTTGACGCGATGATGCCTGCCGGTGCTCGACGGCCAGGGTCACCACAGCCTCGAAAATTGCCGCAGTTGTACTGCTTGCGCTTCTTTAAGTTGACGATCTCGTCGATCTCGCAGTACGGCAGGTAGTCCGGCAGGTGCGCGGCCTAGGCTCGTTGCACCGATTTCTGGCGCTCCGCATCATCCCAGTCCAATCTCGCCATTAAGGATAGGCTGCGGCACGACGCGCTCACGAAATTTCACGGATGAGTGTCGACCTTGAACGCTGCGTAGCGTGGGCACAGTTCGCCTTCCGCTACAGCTCTTGCAGGGTGCTTTTATTCGATTCCGGAGGCGGGGCCGCGGCTACGACGCAGTTGCGGCCGGCATGCTTGGCCTGGTACAGTGCGCGGTCGGCAATGGCCAGCAGGCCGACGGCATCGCTGTTGGCGGTAGGAACGCGCGTGACGCTGCCGACGCTGATGGTGATGTGGCCGACGCTGCCCGACCCGGCATGCTCGATCGCCAGCGTGCTGACCGCGGCCCGCATGCGCTCGGCCACCTTGCGGGCACCCTCGGCATCGGTTTCAGGCAGGATGACGGCAAACTCTTCGCCGCCGTAACGGGCCAGCAAGTCGGCCGGGCGTTCGATCGAGGCGCCCATCGCCATCGCGACCCGGGTCAGGCAAGTGTCGCCGCGCTGGTGGCCGTAGCGGTCGTTATAAGCTTTGAAATAATCGACATCGATCATCAGCAGCGACAAGGGCGCGCCGCCGCGCCGGGTGCGCCGCAGCTCAGTCTCCAGGTGATGGTCGAAGCGGCGCCGGTTGGCGATGCCGGTCAGGCCGTCGGCATAGGCCTGAGCCTGCAGTTCCAGCGCCTGGGTGCGCAAACGGGTTTCGCGCGCCACTGCCGCGCTGACATCGATCACTTGCACCAGACAATGGCGCTGCAGGCCGTCCAGCGACAGCGGCATCACTTGCACCGCTTGCTGGATGCGCTTGCCGGCGTCGGCATCAGCGGGCGTGGCGTACAGTGGAAATGGGCTGCGGTTGAGCGTCTGCGAGATCAGTGCGGCGAAATTATTGCGCAGTGCGCTGTCGATCGCGGCCAGCGTGCGGCTGTCCACCATGTCGGGGAATAGTTCCTGCAACTGCCGTCCCAGCACGCTGTCGGCGCTGCGCTGCGCATGCTGTTCCATCCAGCGGTTCCACAGCACCACGCGCTGGCCGGCATCGACCACCAGCGCCCCCATCTTGACCGACTGGATTACGCCGTCCAGCAGGCGGTAATCAGCAGGCAAGCGCGGCTGGCCGACCGTCATTGCGGCAGCCTCGCCAAGTAGCGGCGCAGATAGCTGTGCATATTGCTTAGCGCGGCCACGTCCAGCAGCAGCGCCAGGTAGCCGTTGATCTGGTGCGTCTCGATGTTGAAGTCGATTTTCAGTGTCAGCACCAGGCCGTTCCATTGCACGCCGGAGCGGTCGAAGATGTCGTCGCCGCTGCCGAGGCGGTATTCTGGCAGCGAACCGTGCAGCTCCTGCCCGGTCATGTCGGCCAGCGTTCCCATGCAGCTGTTCAGGACGATGTTGCCGATCTCGCACATGGCCTCCTGTTCCAGTTCGGTCAGTTCGGCGTCGGGTAGGGCATGGCCGACCATCAGGGTGACGATCTCCATGCTCTTTTCTTCCGGGAACATCAGGATGGCTTCGGTGTTGAACACGCCGTGATAGTGCTGGGCGATGGCGCACACCCGGCTGGGGCGGCCCTGGCATAGCGTCAGCACCGCTTCGGCCCGGCTCTGGAACAGGATCGACGGGAAGGACATCGACACTTCCTCGTTGACGATGCGGCTCATCGCCGCAGCTGCCCGGCCTACGCCCATGTTGAAAATCTCAACCAGGGCATCGTGCTCCAGTTCCGACAGATGAAACATCAAACATCCTCCACCACGGCGATGATTTGTCCTACCCGTTCGGCGGTGATCGGCTTTTCGGCGAAGCCTACGCCCATGGCGAGCGCCTTGTCGCGGGTCGCGCTCTGGATATTGGCGGAGATAATACACACCGGCATGAGCGGGTACTTGTCGCGCAACTGTTGTGCGGTGGCCAAGCCGCCGATACCCGGCATGTTCACGTCCAGCAGCGCCAGGTCGGCCGGCACTGCCGCCAGCCGCGCCAGCGCTTCTTCGCCACTGGCCGCTTCTTCGATTTGCCAGTCGGGATGCAGGTCGAGGATGTACTGGCGCGCAAACATGCGCGAAACCCGGCTGTCGTCAATGATCAGGATGGTTTTGATGTTGCTCTGCATGGTCTTGCCTTTTCAGACTGGAGAAACTCTCGGGCGAACTATAGAGCCAGGGTTGCCGCTTGTCTGTTGTCCTTTGGTACAGGTGGCGCCGACTTTTGCGGCGCTACCTGGTGGCTGGACACCTCGCCGCTGCCGATGTCGAAACGCACTTGCCGGTGGCCGATGCCGTACAGGTTCTGGGCGGCGACCCGGATGCCGTGGGTGCGCAGCAGTCGCAGGGCGGCGAGGCCGTTCTGGCGTCCGATGCCCCGGTCCAGCATCCCGCAGGGGAACATGCTGGCGCCGCCGAACACCCGCGCTTCACATTCGCAGGCGGCTACGCCCAGCGCCGCCAAGTCGCGTAGCATCAGTTTGACGGCATGCTCGGCGTAGCGCGGATCCGGCTCGGCGGGCCCCGCGCGCCCGGGCGCCGGCAGCAGGAAGTGGGAGATGGCGCCGATACGGTGCCGGGGGTGCCACAGCGTGATCGAGACGCAGGAACCCAGCACGGTGCGGACCCGGCGTTCGTGACCGCCGACATAGTACTCGCCGGGCAATAGATAGAGGTCGGTAGTGGATGGCTGGCGTCGCATATTAATACATTCAAGATCGGTAGCAGTGTTCACCTTAGGCACTGCGCGCCGCCCTGTCTCTTGTCCTTTGGTACAAGCAGCGTGGCGCGGCCACCCACCTGTACCAAAGGACAAGAGACAGTCCCACTGGCTCTACCTATAGTAGTTAGTGGACTATCTAATCTAAGGGGCAGGGCATCATGGACTTTCTACGCAATATCAGGCTGGCGCCACGGCTGGCGCTACTGACTGCCGTGTTTTCAGCCGGCGCCATCCTGTCCGGGCTGTGGACCTTCGTGACCCTGAACGAATACAAGGTGACCGGGCCGGTGTATGCCCAGATCATGCGCAACCAGGACTTGCTGGCCGACGTGTTGCCGCCACCGGAATACATCATCGAGTCCTACCTGGTGGCGCGCGAATTACAGAGCGCCGCCTCCAAGCCGGCCGAAGACAAGCTGATCGAGCGCCTCAAGAACTTGCGGAAGGATTATCTGGAACGCAACGCCTACTGGAGCAAGGCCGGCCTGGACGCCGACATTGCCGACCTGCTGTTAAAGCAATCCTATGAACCGGCGATGGCGTTCTATAGCCGTGCCTTCGACGCCTTTGTCCCAGCGATCCAGCAGGGCGACCGTGCGGCGTCCCAGGCATTGCTGGAACAGATGGCGCAGGACTACTATCGCCACGTCGCCAAGATTGACCAGCTGGTCGAGGTCACCCGCAAGCGCGCCGATACGTTCGAGGCCAGCGCAGTGGGCAATGTGCAGCACGCGGTGGTGACGTTGCTAGTGGTGCTGATGCTGGCGGCGGGCGTCGGCGTAGCGCTGGCGCTGGTGATTTCGCGCAGCATCACCGGGCCGTTGGCCGATGCGCTGACGATCGCCGAAACCGTGGCCACGGGCGATCTCAGCAGTCATATCGACGCCCGCCACCGCGACGAACCGGGCCAGCTGTTGCGCGCGCTCAAGGGCATGAACGACAACCTGGCGCAGACCGTGGGCCAAGTGCGCAGCAACTCCGAATCGATGTCGACTGCCGCGCGCGAAATCGCCGCCGGTAACCTGGATCTATCGGCCCGTACCGAAGCACAAGCCGGCTCGCTGGAAGAAACCGCGTCCGCCATGGAGCAGCTGACCAGCACCGTCAAGCAAAATGCCGACAACGCCAAACAGGCCAATGCCCTGGTGGTGTCGACCTCGGCACTGGCGGCACGCGGCGGCGACTTGGTGGGGCAGGTGGTCACCACCATGGGCGCCATCAAGGCCAGCTCGGGCAAGATTGCCGACATCATCGGTGTGATCGACGGGATCGCCTTCCAGACCAACATCCTGGCCTTGAACGCCGCCGTGGAAGCGGCCCGGGCCGGCGAGCAGGGCCGCGGCTTTGCCGTGGTGGCGTCGGAAGTGCGCAACCTGGCGCAGCGCTCGGCTGGTGCGGCCAAGGAAATCAAGCTGCTGATCAACGATGCGGTCAGCGGCGTCGACGATGGCAGCGAGCTGGTCGATCAGGCCGGCGCCGCCATGCAGCAGGTGGTGGCTTCGGTGCAACAGGTGACCGGCCTGATGGCGGAGATCGCCGCGGCCAGCCAGGAGCAGAGCGTCGGGATTGAAGAGGTCAACCGCGCCATCACCCAGATGGATGAAGTGACCCAGCAAAATGCCGCGCTGGTCGAGCAGGCCGCCGCGGCCGCCGGCAGCATGCAGGAGCAGTCGGAAAGCTTGTTGCAGCAGGTCAGCCGCTTCCGCCTGAAGCAGGCTGCGGCGCCGCGGCACCAGCCACCGCGGCCCGTCGCCGCCGCCCACGCCGGCGCCGTGCTGGCAATCAAGGCGCCGGCCCGGTCCGCTGCGCCGGCCAAAGCCGGCTGGGAGGAATTTTAAGTAGCCAGTGTGGCGCGCCCAACAGCAAAATGTAACGTTTTCCCATAAATTTTTCGCTAGCCAAAATATTTCCGTCTATGATGGAAAAATCAGGGTCAGCTGAGACGTTCAACGCAGAATGAATAATCTAGCGGCACAGCCCGACATGCTGTCAGCGTCCACCTCCAAGGGCGACATCCTGGTGGTGGAAGACACGCCGTCTTCGCTCACATTGTTGACCGGTTTGCTCAGCGCCGTGGGCTACCGCGTGCGGCCGGCGCCGGACGGCGAGCTGGCACTGTGGTCGGCGCGCGGCCAAGCGCCCGAGCTGATCTTGCTCGACGTCCGCATGCCCGGCATGGACGGCTACGAAGTGTGCCGCCAGCTAAAAACCGAGCCGGGCCTGAAGGACGTGCCGGTGATTTTCCTGTCGGCCTGCACCGACACCGACGACAAGATCAAAGGCTTCGCAGTCGGCGGGGTCGACTTCATCTCCAAACCTTATCAGTTCGAGGAAGTCCACGCGCGCGTGATCGCTCATTTGCAGGTCGCGCGCTTGCAACAGCGCCTGGCCTGGCAGAACGAACATCTGGAAGAGCTGGTCGAGGCCAAGGCACGCGAGCTGGCCGAGGCCCGCTTGTCGCTGCTGAACGAACGCCAGCACCGCGACCTGGCCGAGCGCGAGTCGCGTTTGCGCCTGTCCGAGATCGCCCACATGAACCGCAACGCTAGCGCCACCGTGTATTGCGCCGCCCTGGTGCACGAGCTGAACCAGCCACTGGCCGCCATCATGAGCAATGCCGATGCGGCCGAACTGTTCTTACGCATGGAACCGCCGGCGCTGGGCGAGGTGGCCGAGATCCTGGCCGACATCCGGCGCGACGATTTGCGCGCCAGCGAGCTGATCTTGCAGATGCGCGATCTGCTGAAGAAATCCGCAACGGTGGCAGTGCAGCTGAACTTGAACGACGTGGTGCGAGTGGCCGCGCTGTTGCTGACCAGCGAAGCCAAGATGCGCAAGACCGAACTGGTGCTGGACCTGGCCGAGCCCGCCCTGCCGGTGCTGGCCGACCGTATACAGCTACAGCAAGTGATGATCAACCTCATCCTGAACGGCATGGACGCGATGGCCGAACTGGCGCCGGCCGTAGCGCGCCGCATCGATATCCGCACCAGCTGTGACGGCCGGTCCCAGGTGCAGGTACAGGTGTACGACCAAGGCTGCGGTTTTCAGGGCAATCTGGGGCGGGTGTTTGAATCCTTCTTTACCACCAAGCCCGAGGGGATGGGGCTGGGCTTGTCCATCGCGGCGGCCATCGTACGTTCGCATGGCGGCCAGATCTGGGCCGAGAATTGCGTCGGCGGCGGCGCTATGGTCGGCTTCCGGTTACCGTTGCAGGCGGACGGCATCCCGTGACGGCGCCGCTGATCCATGTCATCGACGACGACGCAGCCTTGCGCACGGCGCTGTCGCGCTTGCTGGGCGCCTCCGGCTACCGGGTCCAGTTGTACGAATCGGGCAAGGCCTTCCTGGAGCGCGGCAGTAGCGGCGAGGCCGGCTGCATCCTGCTCGATGTCGACATGCCGGGCCTGACCGGCTTGCAATTGCAGGAACACCTCGCTGGCAGCGGCAGCATCTTGCCGATCGTATTTCTGACCGGCGGCGGAGATATCGCCATGAGCGTGCGCGCGATCAAGGCCGGCGCCGAGGACTTCCTGCCCAAGCCGGTGGTGCGCGCCACGCTGCTGGACGCCATCGAGCGAGCCATGGCGCGCTGCCAGGTGGCGCTGGCCGAGCAGGCCAGGCTGGCCGACCTGCGTCAGCGCTACCAGAGCTTGACGGCGCGCGAACATGAAGTGTTCGCCTTGGTGATCCAGGGCCAACTCAACAAGCAGATTGCCTATGCGCTGGGCAACACCGAGCGCACCGTCAAGGCCCAGCGGCAGGCCGTGATGGAAAAGCTGGGTGCCAGCTCGGTGGCCGAGCTGGTGCGCATGGGCTTGCTGCTCGGCGTGGGCCCGGCATAGCACCAAAGGACAAGTTACAGCGCGGCGGCGAACCCCTACAGTAGTTGCTATTGGCGGCAAGGAGGCGACACTCATGGACAGTGGAACACCGGTGGTGGCCATCGTGGAAAACGATGCGGCCATGCTGAAGGCGCTGGAGCGGCTGCTGCGCGCATCCGGCTACGCGTCGCAATTGTTTGCCTCTGCCGAGCTGTACCTGGCGCATGCCGCGCTCGATGAAGTCACTTGCATGATACTGGACATCGACCTGGGTGGCATTTCCGGCATCGAGCTGCAGCGCCGCTTGGTTGAGCAGGGCCATGCGCCGCCCATCATATTCGTCACCAGCCAGGTGGACGCCACGTTCGAACAACAGGCCCAGGCGCTGGGCTGCCTGGCCTATCTGCGCAAGCCGTTCGGATCGCACGAACTGCTGCACGCCTTGCGCACGGTCGAGCAGTTGCGGCCGCAAGGCAGTTGAGATGACGGCGGCCCAACGCGTGCGGTGCTCGCTGGCGGCACTGAGCCTGCTCGCTGCGGCCACGGCGGCGCAACCAATGCCGTCCGCCGCCGAACTGGCCGGCAAGCACGTACTGTATCTGACCCCCTACAGCTTTGGTCGCGCCGGGATGGACCTGTTCAACCGTACCTTCGTTGCCACCATGACGGCAGCCGGCATCAACGGCGATGACATCATGGTCGAGTCGCTGAATCTAAATCGCGACATGGATGCTGCCTCGCGCCAGTTGCAGCGCGCCCTGCTGCGGCGGCAATACCAGGCCCAGCCTATCGACCTGATCATCGCGCTGCAGCAGCCGGCACTGGCGTATGCGCTCAGCGAACTGCGCGACGTGGCCCCCGGCGCGCCCATCCTGTGCGTCAATTCGGAGACGCCGCAGGCCAATCCACCCGCGGGTCGCCTGCTGCTGCAGCAAAGCGTCAACGCCGATTTCCGCGGCACCCTGGAGCAGGCGCTGCTGTTGTTTCCCGACACCCGGCATATCGTGGTGACGATAGGCAACGGCGAGGCTGACCAGGCGTTGAAGCGCCAGATCCAGCCCTTGGCCACGATCTGGACGGGGCGGTTGGCGCTGGAGTTCACCGACGGCCTGGATCTGGCAGCGCTGTACCAGCGCATGGCGCACTTACCGCCGCACACGGTGGTCATCAACGGTTCCTACAACCGCGACGCCAGCGGCAAGGTGCTGGTGCCGAGCTATGTCGCCCAGCAAGTGGCATCGCGGGCCAATGCGCCGGTGTTCGCACTGTACGACATCGCGCTGGTCGAGGGCAGCATCGGCGGCTCGGTGCTGCAACTGGAGCGCGAAGCCACCAGGCTGGCGCAGGCGGCGCTGGCGCTGCTGGCCGGCCGCAGCGCGCAGGCCCGCGCGCTGGTCGCCGAGCCCAGTTCCGGCATCAGCATGTACGACTGGCGCCAACTGCAACGCTGGGGTGCCGATCCGGGCCGCCTGCCAGCCGGGACCGTGTTCTTGCACCGTCCGTCCAGCATCTGGGGGCAACATCGTGATGCGGTGCTGGCGGTGCTGGCGGTGATCGTGACGTTGTCGTTGTTATTGCTGCTGCTGCTGTTGCAGCGCCGCCGGCTGCTGGGCGCACGGGCGCGCAGCCTGGAAAGCGAGGAGCGCTACCGGGTGCTGGTCGAAAACGCGCCGGAAGCGATCGTGGTGTATGACGCCGACCTCGAACGGCTGGTTGATTGCAATGCCAAGGCCGAGCAGCTGTTCGGTTACAGCCGCGCGCAACTACTGAGCATGAAGCTGGTCGATCTGTATGTGGACGCGGTGCAGCAGGGCGCCGCAGGCTCGGTGATGAGCAATGCGCTGCGCAGCTTGGGTGGCGAGGAACTGGTGTTCGAACGTACCGTGCGCTCGCTCGATGGGCGCTGCTTTCCGTGCGAGGTGCGGCTGGTGCGGCTGCCTGCCGTGGGGCGGCGTCTGACGCGCGGTAGCTATGCCGAGATCACCGAGCGCAAGCGCGCCGAGCAGGAGTTGCTGCAGCATCGCAACCAGCTCGAACATCTGGTCGAGCAGCGCACCGCTGCGCTGTCGATCGCGCTGCGCGATGCTGAGGCAGCCAATCGCGCCAAGAGCGTGTTTCTGGCCAATATGAGCCACGAATTGCGGACGCCGCTCAATTCGGTGATCGGCTTTTCGCAGATGATGGCCGATGCCGGCAAGGTCGCCGCTGACGACCGGCGCAACCTCGATATCATCAATCGTGCCGGCCACCATCTGCTGTCGCTGATCAACGATATCCTGGAACTGTCCAAGATCGAAGCAGGCCAGGCGCAATTGCAGCTGGTACCTCTGGAGCTCGACCAGCTGCTGCACGACGTGCTGGAAATGGTGCACGTGCGGGCCGCCGACAAGGGCATCGTGTTGACGCTCGATTGCAGCGGCGTGCCGCCGCGCGTGCTGGCCGACGCTGCCAAGCTGCGCCAGGTGCTGCTGAACCTGTTATCCAACGCGGTCAAGTTTGTCGAGCATGGCAGCGTGACGCTGGCGCTGCAGTGCAGTGAGCGTGCCGACGGTCAGCTGCTGCTGACGTTTGCGGTGCGCGACACCGGCATCGGCATCGACGCAGCGGACCAGCAGCGCATCTTTGAACCGTTTGTGCAGGTCGGCAACGCCGCGATGCAGGCCGGAACCGGCCTCGGCCTGGCGATTAGCAACGAATTCGTGCGCCTGATGGGCGGCCAACTGACGGTGCGCTCCTATCCGGGCACCGGTGCTGACTTCGGCTTTTCGGTGCTGGTGCGGCCGGCTGCCGGCTTGCTCGCCGCGGCGCCCAGCCTGGCCCGGGTGGCCGGTTTGCTGCCGCAGCATCGCGGCCTGGTGGTGCTGGTGGCCGACGACCAGGACGATGGCCGCAAGCTGCTCAGCGATTTGCTGACGCCGCTAGGTTTCCTGGTGGCGCAGGCGGCCGATGCCGACGCGGCCATGGCCAGACTGGCGGCTGGCCGGGTCGACCTGGTGCTGATGGATTGGCGCATGCCGGGCATGGACGGACTGGAGCTGACGCGCTGGATACGGCAGCAGGCCGGCCGGCAGCAGCCGCGCATCGTCATGCTGACCGCTTCCGCCTTTGAGGAAGAGCGGCAGCAGGCGCTGGCGGCCGGCGCCGACGATTTTCTGCGCAAGCCGATCGAAGCCGACAAGCTGTTCGTGGTGCTGGAGCAGCAGCTCAAGCTCAATTTTGTGCGGCGCGAGGTGCTACATGCGGGCAGCGCAGCGCCGCCGGCCGCGCAACTGCTACCGTCTGAACTGGCGTGCATGCCCGAGCAGCAGCGCGCCGCGCTGTTGCTGGCGGTGCGTGAGCTCGACTCCAGCAAGGCCGGTGCCATCCTGCAACAGCTGGGCCCGACCTGCGCTGCGCTGGCGCCGCGTCTGCAGGCCATGCTGGATCACCATCAATACCGACAGCTGTGGCAGCTGTTGCAGCCGGCGCCGCTGGACGGCGCCGCCGAATTGCTTGCGCCAGTTGTGCCGGTCGATCGATAACAGCGGATGGGGAGGGCTGACTATGGACCACGAGGGACAGAGCAAGCGCGGCGAGGTGCTGGTGGTGGAAGACACCACCGCCTCGCTCAAGCTGTTGAGCGACTTGCTGCGGGCCGAGGGCTATGTGGTACGCCAGGCGCCAGACGGCGAGCTGGCGTTGTGGAGCGCGCAATCGCGCCCGCCGGAACTGGTGCTGCTCGATGTGCGCATGCCCGGCATCGACGGCTATGAAGTGTGCCGCCGCCTGAAGAAGCTGCCGGGGCTAGAGCCGGTGCCGGTGATTTTCCTGTCGGCCCAGCATGACAGCGACGACCGGGTGCGCGGCTTCGAGGCCGGCGCGGTCGACTTCATCGGCAAGCCGTATCACGCGGAGGAGGTGCTGGCACGCACCAGCCTGCACATCAAGCTGGCGCGTACCCAGCGTGCGCTGGCGCGCAGCAACCAGGAATTGCAGGCCACGCTGGCCGAGCTGGGTGCGGCACGGGATGAAATCCTGCGCTCCGAACGGCTGGCGGCGCTGGGCGCGATGGTGACCGGCGTGGCCCATGAGTTGAATACGCCGATCGGCAACAGCGTGCTGGCGGCCAGCACCCTGGCGGCGCGGGTGCGCGACTTCGGCGTCCAGGCCGGCGAGGGTATGCGGCGCTCCGAACTGGACACGTTTGTCGACGATGTGCAGCGCGCCGCCGAGTTGTTGATGCGCAACCTGGACAAGTCGGCCAAGCTGATCAGCAGCTTCAAGGAAGTGGCTAGCGACCAGTCGGCCTCGCCGCGCAGTCGCTTCGAGCTGGCGCAGCTGGTCGAGGATGTCCGCTTCATGCTGGCGCCGTGGCTGAAACAGCGCCAGGTGACGTTGCAGCTGGCGGTCGCGGCCGGCATAGAACTGGATACTTTCCCCGCTGCGTTGGGGCAAGTGCTGGATCAACTGGTGCGCAATGCCGCGTTGCACGGCTGCGGCGAGGCAGATGGCACGGTCTGGATCGATGCCAACGATGGCGGTGGCAATGACGCCCTGTTGGAACTGTGCGTGCGCGACAATGGCAGCGGCATCGCGCCGGCCCATCTGGACAAGATCTTCGATCCTTTTTTCACCACCAAGCTGGGCCACGGCAGTTGCGGCCTGGGCCTCAATATCGTGCACAACCTGGTCAGCAATGTGCTGGGCGGCAGCATCCGCGCTCTCAGCGTGCCGGGCGATACCCGTTTTATTCTCACGCTGCCGCGCCAGGCACCCCAACTGCTGGGCAGCGCCACGCCGGGAGACGCAGCCCACGCATGAGGCCCCCCCGTACAACTCGCGCAGCAAGCCGCTGCTGGCCGCAATCGCTGCGTGCCGGCGTGGCTGCGCTGTGCCTGGCGTGCGGCTTGCCTGGCATGAGCGCCGATAGCAACGCTACGCAGGAGGAGAGCCGCCTGAAACTGGCGATGATGTACAACTTCTCCAACTTTATCGAATGGCCGGCGGCAGTGCTGCCGCGTGCGGACACCCCGTTCCTGATCTGCGTGATGGGCAGCGATCCGTTCGGCGCCTTGCTGCTGCCGTTAGAAAAGCGCAATTATCAGGGGCACCCGATCCAGCTTGGTCGCCCGGTTACGGTAGAAGCGGCGCGCCGTTGCCACATCCTGTATGTCGACAACCCGGGGGCCACCGCGCTGGGACGCGATGTCGGCCACACGTTGGCCGGCGCGTCGGTGCTGACGGTGAGCAGCGACAGCGATGCGATCGAAGCCGGCATCGCTATCGGTTTCGTGCAGCACAACGAGCGCATGCGCTGGAACATGAACCTGAGCGCGCTGCGCCGCGCCCAGCTCAAGGCCAGCGCCAAGCTGATCGAGATTGCGGTCAGCGTGGTCGGCGAAGGAGGGCGCTAGCATGATGCGGGTCCAGCCCTATCGCTATACCTTGCGCAAGCAGCTGCTGACGGCGATCCTGGCCACCAGCGCGCTGGCGGTGACCGCCGCCGGCACCACCCTGTTCGCGACCGAGATTGTGCGCAGCCGCGACGCCACCCAAAAGGAGATGCTGTCGCTGGCGACGCTGGTCGGCAACCGCAGCAGCGCCGCGCTGCTGTTCCAGGACGAACGTACGGCGCAGGAAAACCTGAATGCGCTGGCCGGGCTGGAGCAGATAGCATCGGCCTGCTTGTTTGGCGAGCAAGGCGCGTTGGTGGCGCGTTTTGTCAACGGCAAGACCCAGGCCGGCTGCCAGTTGCACTCGCCGCTGGCTCATCCCTTTGTGCAGGTTGGCACCTTTGGCGCGTCGGTTCAGCTGCCGGTGGTAACGGGCAAAAACGTGGTGGGTGCGGTGCTGATCAATTCGGCAGCTGCGCCGCTGGGCGCGCGCCTGTCGGCGCAACTGGCTTCATTGGCGGTGGCGCTGTGCAGCGCGCTGCTGATCGCGGTACTGCTGGCGTTGCGCTTGCAGCGCGGCATTTCGCTGCCGCTGGCGCAGATGCGCAATGTGGCCAATGCCATCGTCGCCAGCGACGATTATTCGCTGCGCACGCCGGCGGTGGGCGCGCAAGAGTTGCAGGAGCTGGCGCTGGCCTGGAACCGCATGCTGCTGCGGATACAGAACCAGAACCGCGAGCTGGCCAGCTCCCAGGCCGATAGCGCGCGCCTGAATGGCGAGTTGCTGGCGCACCAGGCCCATTTAGAGGAATTGGTGGCCGAGCGCACCGCGGCGCTGGCGTTGTCGCTGGGGCAGGCCAAGGCGGCCAACCAGGCCAAGAGCGTGTTCCTGTCGAACATGAGCCATGAGCTGCGCACGCCGCTGAACGCGGTGATCGGCTTCTCGCGCCTGATGGCCAGGACCGATACACTGAGTGCCGAGCAGCGCGACAACCTGGAACTGATCAACCGCTCCGGCAATCATTTGCTGAGTCTGATTAACGAAGTGCTGGAGCTGTCCAAGATCGAGGCCGGCCGGGCGCAGCTGAACGAGAGCGTGACCGACCTGGCGGCGTTGCTGCGCGAAGTGGCCGACATGCTGCGTCACCGCGCCCAGGAAGCCGGCCTAAGCTTCGAGACCGAGTTGCTGGATCTGCCGGCCGGGATCGTGGTCGATGCCGGCAAGCTGCGCCAGGTGCTGATCAACCTGCTGGGCAATGCCATCAAATTTACGCTGGAGGGGGGCGTGTCGCTGTCGGCGCGGGGCCGGCGCCTGCCGGACGGCGGCGCTGGCCAGTGCGGGTTGTGGCGCATCGAGGTGGCGGTCAGCGACACCGGCGTCGGCATCGCCGCCGGGGCGCGCCAGCGTATCTTCGAGCCGTTTACCCAGCTGCATACCCATGCTACCTCGGCCGGTACCGGGCTGGGACTGACCATCAGCCGCAAATACCTGCAATTGCTGGGCGCCACGCTGGAACTGGAATCGGCGCCGGGGCAGGGCTCGACCTTCAGTTTCGTACTGCAAGCGCCGGAGGCGGCACCGGCGGCCGCCAGCGCGGCGGCGGCGGGCAGGGTGCTGGGCTTGCCGCCCGAGCAGCGTGGCCGCTTTATCCTGGTGGTCGACGACCTGGTGGAATCGCGCCGCTTACTGTGCCAATTGCTGGAACCGCTGGGCTTTAGCGTAGTGCTGGCCGAGGATGGTGCACAGGCGCTGGTCCGCTTTAGCGAAGTGCGGCCGGACCTGGTGCTGATGGACTGGAATATGCCGGGCATGGACGGACTGGAAGCGACGCGCCGCATCCGCCGCTCGCCCGGCGGTGCGGAAGTGCCTATCGTGATGCTGACCGCCAGCGCCTTCGATGAGCAGCGGGACGAAACGCTGGCGGCCGGCGCCACCGATTTCATGCGCAAGCCGCTCGATGAAGCGGAGCTGTATGCGCTGCTCGAACGCTACCTGCAGATGCAGTTCCTGCGCGCCGACAGTGTGGCCGTAGCGGTTGACGCGGCGCCAGCGGCGGTGGACTTGTACGGCCTGCCCGAGGCCGCCAAGACCGCGCTGCGGCAGGCCGCCATGGAATTAAATAGCGAGAAAGTCGATGCGGCCCTGGAGGACATCCGCGCGGCCTATCCGGCGCAAGCTGACTATATACACCGCATGGTGGAGCGCTTCCTGTTCCGCGAACTGTGCACCTTGCTGGACACGCCGGATTCGACGGTTTCTGGCGCGCGGGCATGACACGCTGGAATCGAACGCGGGGCTGGCAGCGTGCCAGGTCGGCCGCGCAACGCTGCCGGGATTGAGCATTTTAATTGTGACAACCAGGTGCTATAGATGAATAAACGAAACGTTAAATGGGCCAGTCTGGCTGTGGCGTTGTCGCTGGCGGGAGCGCGCGCGCAGGCGGCGCAGGACGGCGGCGATGACCCGCTGCTCGACATTCCGCTGGAGCAGTTGATCAACATCGTCACCGGTACCCGCGACTCCGGCGTCAAGGCATGGCAAAGTATGGCGCCGATCCAGATCGTCAATGCCAGCGAGTTGGCGGCGACCGGCCAGAACAATGTATTCGACGCCTTGATGCGGGTGGTGCCGTCGCTGTCGTGGACCAGCAACTATGACCTGGGCAACATCGTGCGCTCGGCCCGGCTGCGCGGCATGAGTCCCGGCGCAGTGCTGGTGCTAATCGATGGCAAGCGCCGCCATCCGACCGCGCGTGTCAATTCCACCCCCAGCGCCGATCAGGGCTCCAATCCGGTCGACCTCGACATCATTCCGCTGGCCTTGATCGATCACGTAGAGGTGCTGCTGGACGGCGCCTCGGCCCAGTACGGCTCGGATGCGGTGTCCGGTGTCATCAACTTCATTTTGAAGAAAAGCGGCAAGGAAAGCGATGCCAGCATCGGCGGCGGCCGCACCACGCGCGGCGATGGCAGCCAGGCGTATGCGGGTCTGACCCAGGGGGCAGTGCTGGCCGGCGGCGCTGCGCTGCAGGCGAGTGCCGAGTACCGGCACCAGGATTTCACGCACCGCACCGCCAATTTTTTCGGCTCCGAGGTGCCCAATTATTCGCTCGATTATCCGAAAACGGGATTGCTGACCAGCGGCTTCCGACTGAGCGTGCCGCTGCCATCGCTGGCCGAACTGTATGCGGTCGGCACACTGGCGCTGCGGCGTGCTCAGACCACCGAGAACGTACGCGTCACCAGTGCCTTCGATCCGACGGTGCCGCTGTCGGCGGTGTATCCGACCAGCGCGGCGCTGCTCTACCCCAGGTTGTTCGTGCCACGCGAGACACTCCATGAAACCGACGCCGCGCTGACGGCCGGCATCAAGGGCGTAGGGCTGGCCGGCTGGGACTGGGACTTGTCTGCTACCTGGGGCCAGGACCGCCAGGGCGAGGGCAACATCAATACCTTCAATCAGGGCTTGCAGGAGGCTGGCGGCAGTTCGCCGACTTCGGTGCAGATTGGTACGCAGGCGACCAGTCAGGTCACCGCCAACCTCGACCTGCGGCGCACGTTGGCGGCGGGACTGCTACCGGCGGCGCTCAACGTCGCACTGGGGCTGGAACAGCGCTATGAAACCTATACCGAAGGCGCCGGCGAAGCGGCCAGCTATGTGTATGGTGGCACTGCGGCGTTTCACGGCAAGACGCCATCCGACGAGTCGTGGTCCAGCCGCGTGGTGCGGGCCGCTTACGCTGACCTGTCGACCCGCATCCTGCCGCAATGGGCGCTGGGGTTGGCCGGCCGCTACGAGACCTACAGCGATGCCGGCGTGGGGCACTACGTCAGCGGCAAGCTGACCACGCGCTACGAAATCACGCCGCAGTGGGCGCTGCGCGCGGCGGTCGGCAACGGCTTTCACGCGCCGACGCTGGCGCAAAGTCACTTCTCCGATACCGTGGTATATCCGCCGCAGTCCAGCAGCGGCAGTCCGACCTTGTCGGTGCAGTTGCCGGTGTCGTCGCCGGGCGGCGCGGTACTGGGCGAGCCGGCGCTGCGCCCGGAAAAATCGGACAACCTGAACCTCGGCATGGTACTGCAGCCTCTGCCCGCGCTGCAACTGTCGCTGGATGCCTACCAGATCCGCCTCAAGGACCGTATCATCGACTCCGGCTTCATCCCCGGCCCGGACGCGCCGGCGTCGGCCAATTTGCTGGCGCTGGCGGCACTGGCCGCCAACGGCAATGTGATCCTGCCGGGCTCGAAGGCTGCGGTGCAATTCTTTACCAACGGCGTTGATACGCGTACGCGTGGGATCGACTTTTCGGCCAAATATGGCGTCAACGTCGGTCTGTTCGCCAGGATCAACTGGTCGCTGGATGCGAATTTCAACCAAACCAGTGTGAGCCGCGTGCATGCGCCGCCGGCCACGCTTGCGGCGGCCGGCATCACCTATGTCAATCCAGAAGTGATCAACGATCTGACCGAAGCGACGCCGCGCAGCCATATCAGCCTGGCAGCCAATCTGCGGCGCGGCAACTGGAGTGTGACCTTACGTGGCACCCGCTACGGCTACGCGGCCGACGTCAGCGCGTTTGCGCTGGTGCCGTACACGCCGATTCCTATCCAGCCGTCATACGTTGCCGATCTGGACGTGGGCTATGACCTGACGAGCCGGCTGCGCTTAACGGTGGGGGGGAACAACCTGTTCAACCGCCTGCCACCCCCGCCACCCTCCGCCGCGCAGGACGTGGTCGACCGCAACGGCAACCGTTATCCGCGTAACACGCCATGGGGTTTCTCCGGGGCCTATTTCTACTTCAAAATCACGACTGCTTTTTGAGCGTTCTGGGCGTCATTGGTCTGGCTAACGTGGGCAAGGGCGTGGCGAAGGTGGCGCTGGCGTTGGGGATGAAGGTCATCGCATAACGGCCTCTGGGTCGTTTGGCGTACGCCCGTGAGGGCGTGCTATTTGCTGGGTGTAAGTCCCTGTCGGAGTTGGCCATAGCTCCGTAGCAGAAGGTAAGGCATGGCGCACCGCATCTGGCTGCGGGTAGACGAAAATACGCAGACCCTCTCTGCTGTCCTTTGGTGCAAGTGAGCTTGACTTGTACCAAAGGACAACAGACATATCCTGCAAGTAACACTAAGCTCGTGGCTGATTCTTTTTTGCCGCCCTGCGGCTTAGCCATCTTCATAGCCACCTTCCATGGGCGACAAGCATATCTACCACAACCGGCAGTCCGGTTCGGCCCCTGTGGCCCCGGCCCCGGCCAAGGGCGAAATCCTGGTGGTCGACGACGCCCCGGAGTCGTTGTTGCTGCTGGCCTCGCTGTTGCGCGACGCCGGCCACGTGGTGCGCGAGGCCGGCGGCGGCGAACAGGCGTTGTTCGAGGTGCTGGCCCGTCCCCCCGAACTGATCCTGCTCGACGTGCGCATGCCGGGCATGAGCGGCTTCGAGGTGTGCGGTGAACTGAAACGCAACCACGGCACCGCCCACATCCCGGTGATGTTCTTGTCGGTCGAATACGAAACCGAGGACCAGATCCAGGGCTTCCGTGCCGGCGCCGTTGATTTCATCGGTAAGCCGTTCAAGATGGAGGAAGTGCTGGCCCGTGTCAGCACCCACCTGCGGCTGGCCCGCGTCACCAAGGCGCTGCAGCGTGAGCTCACCCGGCTGGATCTGCGGGTGCGCGAGCGTACCGCCGAGCTGGAGCAGGAGGTCGGGGCGCGCCGCCAGGCTGAGGACAGCCTGCGCCTGTACTTGCGCGCCTTCGAGTCCACCGGCGAGAGCGTGTTCATCACCTCGCCCGAGCTGCGCATCGTCGAAGTCAATCCGGCCTATTGCAAGGTGATGGGCTACGGGCGCGCTGACCTGATCGGTCGGCGCCCCAGCGAACTGCGCGACGACGACGGCGCCGGCGGCCCCTGTGGGGAGATCTGGGCTGCCTTGCACGAGCGCGACCAGTGGTGCGGCGAGTTCTGGGACGTGCGCACCAACGGCGAGCCGTTCGCCAAGTGGCTGACCATCAACGTGATCCGCGACGCCGGCGGCGCGCTGAGCAACTACATCGGCAGCTTTGCCGACATCAGTACCCTCAAGCGCACCGAGGAAAAGCTGGTGCAGATGTCCTACCACGACGCGCTGACCGGCTTGCCCAACCGGGCCCTGGTGCGCGACCGGCTGGCGCAGGAGATCGCCACCAGCCGCCGCTACCGGCGCGAGTTCGCCGTGCTGTGCCTGGACCTGGACCGCTTCAAGAGCGTCAACGATGCGCTCGGCCACGAAGGCGGCGACCAGTTGCTGATCGCGGTGGCGCAGATATTGACGGCGGCGGTGCGCGACAGCGACACCGTGGCGCGCCTGGGCGGCGACGAGTTCGTGATGCTGGTGGGCGATACCCGCAACGCCGCCGCCGTGGCCCAGGTGGCCTCCAACATCGTCGAGCGGCTGGCGCAGCCCATCATGGTGGGCGGGCGTGAAGCGTTCAGCGGCGTCAGCATCGGCATCGCCATGTATCCGACCAACGGCCAAGACCCGGAGGCGCTGCTGCGCCACGCCGACGCCGCCATGTACCACGCCAAGGCGGCCGGGCGCGACCAGTACCGCTTCTTCGAGGCCGCAACCGACCAGCTGGCCAGCGAGAACCTGGCGCTGGAGCGCGACCTGCGCCGCGCGCTGGAGCTGGACCAGTTCGTGCTGCACTTCCAGCCGCTGGCCGACGTCGCCAGCGGCCGCCTGGTCGGCGCCGAAGCCCTGATCCGCTGGCAGCACCCGCGGCATGGCCTGGTGGCCCCGGACCGCTTCATCCCGATCGCCGAGGAAACCGGCCTAATTCTGCCGATCGGCGACTGGGTGCTGCGCGAAGCCTGCCGCCAGATGCAGCGCTGCAAGGCGCTGCACGCGGCGCCCCTGTTCATCGCCGTCAACCTGTCGCCGCGCCAGTTCCGCCAGGCCGACCTGGCCAGCCAGATCGCCGCCATCGTGGCCGAGGCCGGTATCGCGGCGGCCGACATCGAACTGGAAATCACCGAAGGCACGGCCATGCACGATGCCGAAGCCGCCATCACCACGCTGCGCGAACTGGCGGCCTTCGGTTTCCGCATCGCGGTCGACGACTTCGGTACCGGCTATTCTTCGCTGGCCTACCTGAAGCGCTTCCCACTCAGCAAGCTCAAGATCGACCGCTCGTTCATACGCGACCTCGACGACGACGACAGCGACGCGGCCATCGTCAGCGCCATGATACAGATGGCATCCAGCCTGGGCCTGAGCGTGGTGGCTGAAGGGGTGGAAACCGCGGTGCAGCGTGACTTCCTGGCGCAGCGCGGCTGCCATCTGCTGCAAGGCTATTGGTACGCGCGGCCGATGGACGGCGCCGCGTTTACCCGGTTCGTGCAGCAGCACGCGGCACCGCCGTCTTGTTCAATTTCCCCACCCTTAAGCGAGCCATGACCCCATCCACTCCCAAGACCGCGCGCGGCGCCAGCGTCAGCCGGCTGATCGTCCTGTATGTCGCCGGCACGTTGGGCTCGCTGGCCTTGCTGGCGCTGGCGCTGCTGTTCAACCTGCGCATCCAGGACGAACTGCAGCGCAGCGAAGACCGCCATTTCCGCTCCTACCTGCTGGCCGACGAACTGCGCCAGTCGTCCGACGACCTGACCCGCATGGCGCGCAGCTATGTGGTCGCCGGCAATGAGCAATACGAACAATATTTCTATGCGATCCTAGCGATCCGTGACGGCAAGCAGGCCCGTCCCCGCAATTACAAGCCGACCCATTGGCACCTGCTGCCGGGCGCCGACGCGCAGCCCGGGCCGATGGTGCCGCTGGCGGCGCTGATGGAGCAGGCCGGTTTCCGGCCGAATGAATTTGCGCTGCTGCGCGAGGCCCAGGCCCGCTCGGACGCGCTGGTGGACCTGGAGCGCGAAGCTTTCGCCGCCATGCGCGGCCGCTTCGCCGACGGCCAGGGTGGCCTGACCGGTGTCGGCAAGCCCGACCCCGCGCTGGCGCGCGCGCTGCTGCACGGCGAGCGCTACGAACGCGCCCAGCAGCACATCATGGAACCGATCCAGCTATTCCTCGACGCGGTCGAGCAGCGCACCAGCGCCGACCTGCAAGCGCTGGCGGCGCGCCAGCAGCGCTGGCTGATTCTGGTGTTCGGCGCCACACTCAGCGCCACCGTGCTGGGCGTCGCGCTGGCGACCCAGCTGCGGCGCCGCGTGCTGGCGCCGCTGCAGGCGCTGGCGGCGCACACCGAGTTGCTGGGCTGCGGCCGCTACGATGCGCGCAGCCAGGTCAGCAGCGGCAACGAGCTGGAAGACATGAGCCTAGCCTTCAACCGCATGGCGGCGGCGATCGAGAGCGACATGGAGGAGCGCCAGCAGCACGGCGCGCAGCTGAACCAGGCCCGCCTCGACGCCGAGCACGCCAACCGCAGCAAGGGGGAATTCCTGGCCAATATGAGCCACGAAATCCGCACCCCGATGAATGCCATCGTCGGCATGTCCTACCTGGCGCTGAACACCGAGCTGAGCCCTAAACAGCGCGAATACCTGGACAAGATACGGCTGTCGGCCGATGCGCTGCTGACTATCATCAACGACATCCTGGACTTTTCCAAGATCGAGGCCGGCAAGATGGAATTGGAGTGCCGCGATTTCAGCCTGGCCACCGCCCTAGACAGCGTCAGTTCCATCGTCGGCGTCAAGGCGCAGGAAAAGGGCGTGGAGTTCCTGGTCAAGCTCAGCCCGGAGGTGCCGCTGGGCTTGAAGGGCGACCCGATCCGGCTGGGGCAGGTCTTGATCAACCTGTGCAACAACGCCATCAAATTTACCCCGGCCGGCGGCAGCGTGGCGGTCAAGGTTGCAGCGCAGCCGGCGCCGGAGCAGCGCATCGTGCTGCATTTCACGGTCAGTGACACCGGCATCGGCATGGCGCCGGACGACGTGGCACGCCTGTTCCAGCCGTTCACGCAAGCCGATTCCTCGACCACCCGCAAGCATGGCGGCACCGGCCTGGGGCTGGCGATCAGCAAGCAGCTGGTGCAGCTGCTGGGCGGCGAGATCGGTGTCGATAGCGTGCTGGACCATGGCAGCCATTTCCACTTCAGCGCGGTGTTTGAGCCGGGCCAGGACGACGGCCAGGGCTACGGCAGCGCGCCGGCCATGCGGCGCCTGCGGGTACTGGTGGTGGACGACAATGCGCACGCGCGCCAGATCTGCGTCGAGCTGTTGCCGACACTGGGCTGTTCAGGCGTCGCCGTCGGTAGTGCGGCCGAGGGCCTGGCGCTGCTGGAGCGCGAAACCGAGGCGCCATTCGACCTGGTGCTGGTCGACTGGATGATGCCTGGCGTGGACGGCTTCAAGATGGCGACCAACATCCGCATCAACCAGAGCTTGCCCAAGCAGCCCAAGATCGCGCTGATGACGGCCTATTCGTCGGACGAGGTTCAGCAGCGGGTCAACCAGCACAGCTTTGACGGTTTCCTGTCCAAGCCGGTGACCTTGGCCAGCCTGTTTGACGGCATCAATTCCATCTTCGGCCAGCCGACTGCGCTGGCGCAAGCGCCGCAGGATTTTTCGGAGCGCGCGCGCGGCTCGCTGCAGCTGATTGCCGGACGTCGCATCCTGCTGGTCGAGGACAACCAGTTCAACCAGCAGGTGGCGCTGGAGCTGCTGCGCGACATCGCCAAGGCCCAGGTGGTGGCTGCCGGCAACGGCCGCGATGCGCTGGACTTGCTGGCGCGCGAACGCTACGACGCGGTGCTGATGGACGTGCAGATGCCGGTGATGGATGGCTACGAGGCGACCCGCCGCCTGCGGCTGGACCCGGCACTCGCGGCGCTGCCGGTGATCGCAATGACGGCGCACGCGCTGACGCGCGACCGTGAGCAATGCCTGGCCGCCGGTATGAACGATTTCATCACCAAGCCGGTCGATCCGGCGCGCCTGTTCGATTGCCTGGCGCGCTGGCTGCCGCCTGCCGAGGCGGTACCTCCGCCGGCGCCGACGGCGCCGGCGGAGGAAGCCTGCATTGCGTTCGAACAGGGCCTGCGCTATTGCTATGGCAAGCAGGACTTCTATGAACGCCTACTGCGCACCTTCCTCGATATGCGGGCCGAGGAGGGCGGCGCGATCCGTTCCGCCATCGAGCAGCATGACCTGGCGACGGCCGAGCGCATGGCCCACACCATGAAGTCGGTAGCCGGCACCATCGGCGCCGCGCCGCTGGCCGAGGCCGCGACTCAGCTGCAATTTGCGCTGGGCGAGCAAGATGCCGAGCGTAGCGCGGCCCTGCTGGAGCAGTTCGAGCAGCGCCTGGCCGTTGTGGTCGCGAAGTTACAATTGTATTTCAGCTGACGCCATGCCGCATCCTGCCGCCCCCTCCCTCGATGCGCCGTCGCTGGCGGCCATGCCGGCCATCAGTTCCCTGTTCGGCCGCCTGAGCGCGCTGACTGCGGCGCGCGAGCTGCCGCAGATGGAGCGCGAATTGCTGGCCACGTTGGCGGCGCTGCTGGCGCTGCCCACTTGCGCCTTGTACCGGTTCGACGAGCAGCATGCGGCGCCGCGGGTGCTGCGCTTGAGTGGCGGCTCGCAGGCCACGCAGCTTGCCGAGGACGACGGCGCGGCCGAGGACGACGGTGTGATCGCTGTGCTGGAACAGCTGCGGCACGGCGCAACGCCGTGCCGCGGCGCCGGCGGCCACGGCTGGCTCTATGGCTATGCGCTGGCCGGCGCGTCGCAGTCGCTGGTTTTCCTGGTGTTTGAACGCGCGGCACCGCTGCTGCGCGAGGAGCATGCGATGCTGGCCGGCCTGCTCGACGTGTATGCCAATTTCTGCCAGCTGCTTGGCACCAGCCTGCATGACCGCCTCACTGGCCTGCAGAATCGCCATGCGCTGGACTTGAAGCTGGGCCGCCTGTGGGAGGATTTTGCCGACCCGGTCCAGGATGGCGGCGCCGGGCGCCGCAATGCCGACGGACTGACTTACTGGCTGGGCGTGATTGACATCGACCGTTTCAAGAGCATCAACGACACCTTCGGCCATCTGATCGGCGATGAAATCCTGCTTCTGGTGGCGCGCCAGCTGGAGCGGGCATTGCGGCGGGACGACCAGTTGTACCGTTATGGCGGCGAGGAATTTGTCGCCATCATCGCCGCGCCCGACCTGGCGGCGGCGACGCTGGCGTTTGAGCGGGTCCGGCGCCAAATCGAGCAGTATCGGTTTCCTCAGGTGGGCCGGGTGACGATCAGCGGCGGCTTTTGCGTGGCCACGCCGGCGGTGCTGCCGCAGATAGTGATCAGCCAGGCCGACCGCGCGCTATACGAGGCCAAGAGCGGTGGGCGCAACCGGATTTGCCAATATGGCGCGCTGGTCGACCAAGGCATCTTGAGCGACGTGTCGACCGGCAGCATTGATTTGTTCTGACTTGATTGGAATGTGAAGTATGATAGTGAAAAACGATATAGCGAACCGACTGCTGTCCCGCTGCGCCGCTGCGCTGGTCATGCTGCTGCCGCTGGCGGCCCAAGCCGCACCGCATTGTCGGCCTGCGCCGATACGCTTGGATTACCTGGAACTGGGCTGGTTCTACGCTTCGACCGCTTCGCCGAAAGGCAAGGGCATCGACTACGACCTGGTGCAGGAACTGGCGCGCCGCAGCGGCTGCGCGTTCAACGCCCGGCTGAGGGTGCGGGCCCAGACCTGGAATCGACTCAAGGACGGACAGGTCGACATGACGGTGAACGGCATCCGCAGTGATGTGCGGGCCGAACTGGCCTGGTTCCTGCCCTATGTGCGGGTGTATCACGAAGTGCTGCTGGGGAAGGGCGCGCCGGCCACGATTCGCAGCCTGGCCGATTTTGAGGCGGCGCCGGGGCTGAAGTTCGGCGTGGTGCGGGGCTACCGGCATAACCCCTTTTATGACGCCCTGCTGGCGAAATGGCGCGCTGCCGGTCGGGTGCTTGAGTACAGCGACGAGGCTGCGCTGATCGTGGCGGTGCGTCATGGCGAGGTGGCGGCCATGCTGTCCTATCCCGCCACCTATCAGTACTACCTGTCGGCCGGGCAGGTACGGCGCGAGTTGCGGGTGGCCAGCTGGAATCCGGCTTTCGACTATGTGACGCTAAACCTGGTGATCAGCAAGAATATGATGGGCCAGCAGGAAGCGGAGCAATGGCACGAGCTGCTGCGCACCATGCGCCAAGATGGCACCTTGCTGCGCATCTTCCAGCGCTACCTGAATCCGCAGGATGCGCGCACCATGCTGCCTTGAGCGACGACGGGTGAGGAAGACAATGGCGAGATCGGCAAGAAGATACCTAAGTCTGGGGATGGGCATGATCTGGGCCGCGAGCACGGCCGCCGTTGAAACCCCGTTCCGCGATGACGCGTTGCTCGATTTGTCGCTGGACGACTTGATTAATATACCGGTGTCGACCGGCGTGCGTTTCGAAGGCCACACCCGGATGACCAGCTCGCTGTCCGTGGTCAGTTTCTCTAGCGAGGAATTACGCGCCCCCCATGGCGGCAGCGCCGACCTGAACATGGTGTTGCGCGATCTGGTGCCGTCCTTCAATTATCTGACCGAACCGCTCAACGATGGCAGCTCCCATGTGCGCGGCTTCAGCCTGCGCGGGCTGCCGCCGGATGAAACGCTGGTGCTGATCAATGGCAAGCGCTTCCACCGCTCGGCGCTGGTGCAAGTCGGGGTCGGCTCGCCGATTACGCTCGGGTCGCAGGGCGCTGACCTGGCGCAACTTCCGGCCTTTGGCTTGAAACGGGTAGAGGTGTTGCGTGACGGCGCATCGGCGCAGTACGGCTCTGACGCGATCGCTGGCGTCATCAACCTGAGCCTTTCCGAGCGGGCGGAGGGCGGCGAGGTCCAGGTACAGCGCGGCACCACCGGCGCCGGGCTCAGCAGCCAGACACGGGTTGCCCTGAACACGGGCATGCGGTTGGGGGCACGCGGATTTTTCAATTTGACAACCGAGTTAGTCCAGCAGGACGAGGTGTCGCGCGGCGGCCAGCGTCCCGACGCGGCCTACTACGCCAGCCAGGGCCTGGAGGTGGCCAATCCGGCGCAAGTGTGGGGCAGTCCGGTACTGGATACGCGCCGCCTGTTGTGGAACGCCCGCATGGATCTGCAACACGGGACCCAGGCCTACATGTTCGGCAATTTTAGCGACGCCCACAGCGACAGCTCGTTCAATTATCGGGCGTTGACGCGCGGCTTCTTCGACAGCAACCTGAATACCGTCAATGGCAGCCTGGTTTCCTGCCCTGGCGCTGCAGGCGACCAATACGGCTACCAGAGCGCGCGCGCCTGCCTGGATCGGGCCAAGGCCAATCCGGCCCTGTTCAATTTCCAGAGTTGGTTCCCGGCCGGCTTCACGCCGCGCCTCGCCAGCCTGAACCGCGATGTCAGCGAGGTGCTTGGCGTGAATGGCGACATGAGGTCGGGCGGAACGTTCGACCTCAGCTTTTCCTATGCGCGCGACCGCATCGATTTTCGCCTGAACCGCACCATCAATCCCTCGTTGGGGCCAGCCTCGCCGACGGCGTTCGCCTTGGGTGCGCTGGCCCAGACTGAACGCAACCTGAATGCCGATTTCGTGTGGCCGCTGACGCCGCAGCTGTCGCTGGCGGCCGGCGCCGAATGGCGGCAGGAAACCTACGCCAGCCAGGCTGGCGAACCGGCTTCCTGGGAAGCCGGACCTTATTCGATCCTCGGGATCGGGTCGAACGGCATGCCTGGCATCGACCCGGCTGCGGCGGGGCGCTTCGCGCGCCGCAATCTCAGCGTGTATGCCGACAGCGAGTACCATCTTGGCGATGCCCTGCTGGTGTCTGGCGCCGGGCGCTATGAACACTATTCCGACTTCGGCAATGCCTTCAGCCACAAATTTTCGCTGCGCTACCTGGTGAGCGAGAAACTCACTGTGCGTGGCGCGCTGGGCACCGGTTTCCGGGCGCCATCCCCGGGCCAGTCGCACCTCACCAATATCGGCCATAACGCCGGCAACAGTGGTGCAACGGTGCAGGTGGTCGGCATCATTCCGCCCTCCAGCGAGATCGCCCGGTTCTTTGGCGCGCAGCCGCTGCAACCGGAGTTTTCGCGCAATGTCTCACTCGGCACCAGCTATCGCCATCAGGCGCTGTCGCTGACCCTGGATGCCTTTCGTATCAAAGTCAAGGACCGGATAGAGCTATCGAACGCACTCACACTGACGGACGAACTGCGTAGCCGGATGCGCGCGGCCGGGATTGCCAATAGCGACGAATACGACACCATCGTGGTGTTCAATAACGCCGCCGATTCGGTCAGCCAGGGACTGGATATGTCGGCCGTGTATGGGTTGGAGAGCAGCGCTGGCACAACGGAATTGAAGGCCGACCTGAGCCGTGTGAATACCCAGGTGCAGCCCAATGGCCATGGTTTCGTGCTGAGCGAGCAGACCCGCTACAATTTGGCGAACCAGATACCGCGAACCCGCGCCGGGCTGAATGTGCGCCACTTGTCCGGCGCCTGGCGACTCACTGCCGGTACGGTCTGGTATGGCCCCTTCAGCGTGCACGACGGCTTGGCGGCGACACGTTATTCGTCCAAGCTGGTCGCTAACGTCGAAGCCGGTTTTGTGCCCAGAAGCGGGAAAGGGTGGGGGGCGACGGCCGGCATCGGCAATCTGTTTGACACACAGGCGCACCGGCAGGACAACTCCAGCATCGGCTCGCCCTTCATCTCCGAAAACCCGTTTGAATACCAGGGGCGGAATGTTTACGCCAGCGCGAAATATTCATTTTGACTTGGCGGCTCCGGGAATCGCGCGGCAAGGCATGGAAGCGTGTATGCGGCAGAACGCGACGTTGGTGGTGCAGGCGCTGTCGCCAGCACCACCGAAGGCGGGAAGAGTTTGCGACGGGAGCGGGCTCAGGCCTGGCGGCTCCAGACATCGCCGGTGTCGAGATTGAACACGATGCGCCGGTGTCCGCTGCCGTACAGGCTTTCGGAGGCCAGCGGCATGCCATGTTCGCGCTGCAGTTACAGCGCCACGGCGCCATTCTGGCGCCCGATGCCCTTATCCGGGCTGAGCACGCCGTTGGCGAACATGCTGCGCCGCCCAACACCTTGGCCGTGCATTCGGACGGTGCCCTCTCAGCACGGCCAAGTGGCGCAGCATCAGCTTGACGGCATCCTCGCCTTAGCGCGGATCCGGTATCGCGCCGGCCGCGTGCTTGCGCGCCGACAGCAGGAAATGCGAGATGGTGCAGCTGCGCCGCTGCGCATGCCACAGCGTGATCGACACGCAGGAGCCGAGCCGGGGGCAGACACGCTATTCCGGAGCGCCGACGTACTCGCCGGGCATCAGGAACAGATTGCTGGTCTTGGGGATGCGTCGCATGCGCTGGCTCTTGATTGCTGTCACGTCATGATGGTTGCCGGCGGCCGGGGCGTCGCCATGACCGGAGCCTGCCAGTTGCCACAATAGCCGCTTAAGCCGGCGCTGTCTGTTGTACCAAAGTACAAGTTACGCCTCCGCTGCTGCCGGATAAAGTGATGCACACAAGTAATTAAAGTTGTCATCATGCAGCCTGTTGCCAACAGTTGCAGGGCTAGACCCCTGCCAGACATCACGTTTTCCAAGGAGTGGCAATGGCCAAAACCATCATGGTAATAGATGATTCCGCGTCGTTGCGGCAAGTGGTAGGAATAGCACTGCGAGGGGCCGGCTACGATGTCATCGAAGGACACGACGGCGCCCATGCGCTGTCGCGGCTGACTGGCCAGAAGGTGCACCTGGTGGTGTGCGACGTCAACATGCCCAACATGGATGGCATCACCTTCGTCAGGGAATTCAAGCAGCTGCCCAGCTACAAGTTCACGCCGGTGATCATGCTGACCACCGAGTCGCAGGAAATCAAGAAGGAGCAAGGCAAGGCGGCCGGCGCCAAGGCCTGGGTGGTCAAGCCGTTCAAGCCCGATGTGCTGCTGGGCGCGGTGGCCAAGCTGGTGCTGCCGTGAACCCGCTGCGCCTGGAGGGCGAGCTGACCATCTATCGCGCCGCCGCGTTGAAGGACCAGCTGCTGGCCGCCATCGCGCCGGATGCGGAGCTGGGACTAGACTTGAGCGGGGTCACTGAACTTGACAGCGCCGGGGTGCAGGTGCTGATGCTGGCCAAGCAGGCCGCCGCCGCCGTGGCGGGCCAACTGCGCTTGCAGGGCCACAGCCCGGCCGTGATCGAGGTGTTTGAATTGCTGGATCTGACCGCCAGGTTCGGCGACCCGCTGCTGATGCCGGCCGGCTGCGGCCGCGCTTGAACCGTTCAAGGATATCATGACGAATATAGACTTGGCGCTCCCCACCTTCATCGAGGAAAGCCGTGAACTGCTGGCCGAGATGGAGCAGGCGCTGCTTGCCGTTGGCGGCGACCCCGACGAAGCGGTGCACGCGATCTTCCGCGCTGCCCATACCATCAAGGGCTCGTCCGGCCTGTTCGGCCTGGACCATGTGGTCGCGTTCACCCATGTGGTGGAGGGGGTGCTGGAAGAGGTGCGCGCCGGCGCCGTGGCGCTCGATGAGGCGCTGGTGATCGCGCTGCTGGCCTGCTGCGACCATCTGGGGCGGATGATCGATGGCGTGGCCGCCGGCCACCATGGCGGCAACGCTGAACTGGCGCAGGCCGGTGCCGCCTTGCTGGTGCGGCTGCAGTGCTGGCTGGGCGTGCCGGCCGCGGCGCCCGGCGTGGTGGCGACCCTGCCCGACCAGGACCGGCTCGAACGCATCGCCGCCGAGGATGGTGGACGCGACCACTGGCACCTGTCGCTGCGCTTCGGCCCCGAGGTGCTGCGCAACGGCATGGATCCCTTATCGTTCCTGCGCTACCTGGGTCGCATCGGCCGCATCGCCGCCATCGCGACCTTGCCGGACGCGCTGCCGGCGCCGGCGCAGATGGATCCTGAAGCGTGCTACCTGGGCTTCGAAATCGCCTTCGACAGCAGCGCCGACAAGGCGGAGATCGAAGCCGTGTTCGAATTCGTGCAGGACGATTGCGCGCTGCGCATGGTGCCCCCATACAGCCGCGTCGACGACTACCTGCGCCTGATCGGCGAACTGCCGGAGCAGCCGGCTCGCCTGGGCGATATCCTGATCCAGTGCGGCAGCGTGACGGCGCGCGAACTGAAGGCGGCGCTGCACGCCCAGGCCAGCACCGGGCCGGCCACGCCGCCGCTGGGTGCGATCCTGGTCGGCCAGGGCAAGGTGCAGCCGCAGGTGGTCGAAGCGGCGCTGGCCAAACAGCAGCAGACGCAGAAAACGCAGGACAGCCGCACGGTGCGGGTCGATGCCGCCAAGCTGGACCACCTGATCAACCTGGTGGGCGAACTGATCATTGCCGGCGCCAGCGCCGACCTGATCGCACGCCAGGTGCAGCACAGCCAGCTGCGCGAAGTGACCTCGCGCCTGTCGGACCTGGTGGAAGAAGTGCGCGACAGCACGCTGCAGTTGCGCATGGTTAAGATCGGCGCCACCTTCAGCCGCTTCCAGCGTGTGGTGCGCGAGGTGTCGCGCGAGCTGGGCAAGGAGATCGCGCTGCAGGTTGCCGGCGAGGATGCCGAACTGGACAAGACCGTGGTGGAGCAGATCGGCGATCCGTTGATGCACCTGGTGCGCAACGCGATCGACCATGGCATCGAGCCGGCCGCAGCGCGGCTGGCGGCCGGCAAGCCGGCGCGCGGCACGGTGCGGCTGAACGCCTATCACGATTCGGGCAGCATCGTGATCGAGGTGGGCGACGATGGCGGTGGCCTGAGCCGCGAGCGCATCCTGGCCAAGGCGATTGAGCGGGGCCTGGTCGAACCCGAGCGCAAACTGTCCGACAGCGAAATCTACAAGCTGATTTTCGAGCCGGGCTTTTCCACCGCCGAGCAGGTCACCAACCTATCGGGGCGCGGCGTTGGCATGGACGTGGTCAGGCGCAATATCGCGGCGCTGCGCGGCAGCATCGACATCGCCAGCACCGAGGGCGTGGGCAGTACGATGACGGTGCGCCTGCCGCTGACGCTGGCCATCATCGACGGCTTCCTGGTGGGCCTGGGTCAGGCCGCCTATGTGATTCCGCTCGACGTGATCGAGGAGTGCATCGAATTCGCGCTCGAGCCGGGACAGGATTACGTCAATCTGCGCGGCCAGGTGCTGCCTTGCATCCGGCTGCGCCAGCTGTTCGGCGTCACGGCGGCGCCGTCGCGGCGCAGCTCGATCGTCGTCATCCACCATGCGGGGCAACGGGCCGGCCTGGTGGTCGACACTCTGCAGGGCGAGTTCCAGACCATCATCAAGCCGCTCAGCCCGGTGTTCAGCGGAGTCCGGTGCGTCAGCGGCTCGACCATCCTGGGCAACGGCGAAGTGGCTCTGATCCTCGACGTGGCGGCGCTGTTCCCGCCGGTAGGCAACCGCCATCCGCAGCACTTGGCGGCCTGAATTCATCTATCAAATCGGAGTAAATAATGTTCAATAAGCTTACAGTCGCAATGCGGCTGGGTGCCCTGGTGACGCTGCTGTCCATCATCATGCTGGTGATCGGCCTGGCGGGCATGCGCGGCATGTCCTTCAGTAACGACAAACTCAAGACCGTGTACGAAGACCGCACGGTGGCGTTGGTGCAGCTGTCCAAGGTGGGCGACGCGGCGCTGCGCATCCGCCACCGCCTGCTGCAGATGTCCAGCGCCGCCGCCGCGGCCGAAATCGCGCAGGCGCTGGACGGCCAGAGCCGCAACCAGGAGGTGTTCAAGAAAAACTGGGGTGACTACATGGCGACCTATCTGACCCCGGATGAAAAGGTCCTGGCCGGCGACTTCGTGGCGGCCTGGGCCGAATTCAACGGCAAGCCGGCGCAAGTGATGGCGCTGGTGAAGGAGGGCAATCAGAAGGGTGCGCACGAGCTGTTCCTGAGCGTCGATCCGCTGTTCAACACGGCCTACGAGCGCCTGGTCAAGCTGCGCGAGCTACAGGAAAACGTCGCCAAGCAAGAGTATGAGCTGGCCAGCGAGCAGTACGCATCGACCACCCGCATCAACATCGGCCTGATCGCCGGCGGCCTGGTGCTGGCTGCGCTGCTGTCGCTGCTGCTGATCCGCAGCCTGTTGCGCCAGCTGGGCGGCGAACCGGCCTATGCGGCGCACATCGTCAGCGCCGTGGCCGCCGGCGACCTGGCGCAGGAGATCCAGTTGCGGGCTGGCGACCGTGGCAGCCTGCTGTATTCGATGAAGGCGATGGTCGACAAGCTGGCGCAAGTGGTGGCGGAAGTGACCAATAGCGCACAGGTGCTGGCCGGCGCCTCGGAAGAAGTGAGCGCGACCGCGCAGGCGCTGTCGCAGGCCGCCTCCGAGCAGGCCGCCGGGGTCGAGCAGACCAGCGCCTCGGTCGAGCAGATGACGGCCTCGATCGCCCAGAACACGGAAAACGCCAAGGTCACCGACGCCATGGCGAGCCAGGCCGCGACCGAAGCGCAGGAAGGCGGCGAAGCGGTCCGGGCCACGGTGGCGGCGATGAAGCAGATCGCCCGGAAGATCGTGATCATCGACGACATCGCCTACCAGACTAACCTGTTGGCGCTGAACGCGGCCATCGAAGCGGCCCGCGCCGGCGAGCACGGCAAGGGCTTCGCCGTGGTGGCGGCCGAAGTGCGCAAGCTGGCCGAGCGCAGCCAGGTGGCGGCGCAGGAGATCGGCGAGGTGGCTGGCAGCAGCGTGCAGCTGGCCGAACGGGCCGGTGCCCTGTTGGATGCGATGGTACCGAATATCAAGCAGACCTCGGACCTGGTACAGGAAATCACGGCCGCCTCGGAAGAGCAGTCCAGCGGCGTGGCCCAGATCAACATGGCGGTTGGCCAGCTGAGCCAGACCACCCAGCAGAACGCGGCCGGTTCGGAAGAGCTGGCCTCCACCGCCGAGGAAATGAGCAGCCAGGCCGAGGAATTACAGGCGGCCATCGCCTTCTTCCGCGTCAGGCGCGAGCAGCACGCCCGTAGCGCCGACGCGGCGCCGGCCCGGAGCGCGGGCGCAGCGCGCCAGCCGGCCGTGATGCCGATCCGCAGCGTCGCCGCCAAGGGCCGCCGCCTGCCGGCCGGCGACGCGGTGGCCGGCTTCCCGGACGGCGCACCGGATGAAACTCAATTCACCCGATTTTGATTCCTGAGGAGCAGAGCGTGATGAATGCATTGGTTCGAACGGCCGGCAGCGCGCCGGCGCCGGCCGGCGTGGCACCAGGCCAGGCCGGGCAATACCTGACCTTCATGCTGGGCGGCGAGCTGTACGCGCTCGGCATCCTGGCCATCAAGGAAATCATCGAATACAGCGGCCTGAGCACGGTGCCCATGATGCCGTCCAGCATACGCGGCGTGATCAACTTGCGCGGTGCCGTGGTGCCGGTGCTGGACCTGGCTGCGCGCTTCGGTCGGGCACCCAGCGAAATCGGCAAGCGCAGCTGCATCGTGATTGTCGAGGCCGGCCTGCCCGGCGCCCAGCAGGTGATCGGTGTCATGGTCGATGCGGTCAACGCGGTGCTGCAGATCGACGCCGCCGATATCGAGCCGGCGCCCAGCTTCGGTGCCCGCATCCGCGCCGAGTTCATCGCCGGCATGGGCAAGGTCAACGGCAAGTTCGTGATCCTGCTCGACGTCGACAGCGTGCTGTCTAGCGCCGACATCGAACAGCTGGGCGTGCCGGACCAGCCGGTACAGGCCGTGGCGGCCTGACGCGATGCACCACAGCGCCATTAGCGACCGCGAATTTTCCCAGTTCCAGCGCTTCATCTACGACGCGGCCGGCATCAGCCTGTCGCCCAGCAAGAAGGCGCTGGTGTGCGGCCGGCTGTCCAGGCGCCTGAGCCACCACCTGCTGGGTAGCTACGGCGACTATTTCTCCTTGCTGTCCAGCGGCCGGGCGCCGGACGAGAACGCGCTGGTGGTCGACCTGCTGACCACCAACGAGACGTATTTTTTTCGCGAACCCAAGCACTTCGAGCTGCTGCGCAGCCTGGCGCTGGCGGCCCGCGAGCGCAGCCAGTCGTTCCGGGTATGGAGCGCGGCCTGTTCCAGTGGCGAGGAGGCGTACAGTATCGCGATGGTGCTGGCTGACTGTCTGGAGCAGCGGCTGTGGGAGGTACTGGGCACCGACATCAGTACCCGGGTATTGCGCCGGGCGCGCTATGGCCACTATCGGATGGAGCGCATCGACCATCTGCCGCCAGACTACCAGAGGCGCTATTGCCTGAAGGGCAGCGGGCTCTATGCGGGCACGCTGCTAATTGAGCGCAGCCTGCGCCAGCGGGTGCAGTTCGCGCACGCCAACCTGAACGGGGCGCTGCCGCCGATGGGCAGCTTCGACGTGATCTTCCTGCGCAACGTGCTGATCTACTTTAACACCGAGACCAAGCGCCAGGTGGTGGCGCGGGCGCTGGCCCTGCTCAAGCCGGGGGGCCACCTGCTGGTCAGCCACTCGGAGACGCTGAGCGACATCGGCGCTGCCGTGACGCCGCTGGCGCCCTCCATTTATCAAAAATCATGAATAGCATCAAAGTCCTGGTGGTCGACGATTCGGCCGTGGTGCGCCGGGCGTTTAGCCTGCTGCTCAACGATGCGCCCGGCTTCGAGGTCAACCATGCGGTGGCCGATCCGCTGCTGGCGATGGAGCGCATGAATCGCCACCAGCCCTCGGTCGACGTGCTGTTCCGTTCGGTCGCCCGCTGTGCCGGCCCGAATGCGCTGGGCGCGATCATGACCGGCATGGGCGACGACGGCGCCGCCGGCCTGCTGGAGATGCGCAATGCCGGCGCCCAGACCGTGGCCCAGGATGAAAAACGCTGCGTGGTGTATAGCATGCCGACATCGGCGGAATCGGCAGTAACTGTGGCGCGCCTGACAGCAAAATGTAACGATTCCCAATAAATTTTCGCCATCCGAAATATTTCCGTTTATGATGGAAAAACACAGGGTCAGCTGAGGCGTTCGACGTAGCATGAATAATCTAGCGGCACAGCCAGGCAAGCTGCCGGCGCCTGCCTCCAAGGGCGATATCCTGGTGGTGGAAGACACTCCGGCTTCCCTCGCATTGCTGACCGGTTTGCTCAGCGATGCAGGCTACCGCGTGCGTCCCGCGCCGGACGGCGAACTGGCTTTGTGGTCGGCGCGCGGCCACGCCCCCGAGCTGATCCTGCTGGACGTGCGCATGCCCGGCATCGACGGTTACAGCGTGTGCCGCCAACTGAAATCCGAACCGGAGCTGAAGGATGTGCCGGTGATTTTTCTGTCGGCCTGTACCGACACCGACGACAAGATCAAGGGCTTCGAGGCCGGTGGCGTCGATTTCATTTCCAAGCCCTATCAGTTCGAAGAAGTCCACGCGCGCGTGATGGCCCATTTGCAGATCGCCCGCCTGCAGCAGCGCCTGGCCTGGCAGAACGAACACCTGGAAGAGCTGGTCGAGGCCAAGGCGCGCGAGCTGACCGAGGCCCGCTTGTCGCTGCTGAGCGAACGTCAGCACCGCGACCTGGCCGAGCGCGAATCGCGTTTGCGCCTGTCCGAGATCGCCCACATGAACCGCAACGCCAGCGCCACCGTGTATTGCGCCGCGCTGGTGCATGAACTGAACCAGCCGCTGGCGGCCATCATGAGCAATGCCGATGCCGCCGAACTGTTCTTGCGCATGGAGCCGCCGGCACTGGCCGACGTGGCCGACATCCTGGCCGACATCCGGCGCGACGACTTGCGCGCTAGCGAGCTGATTTTGCAGATGCGCGACTTGCTGAAGAAGTCCGAGACGGCGGCTGTGCAGCTGAACCTGAACGAGGTGGTGCGGGTGACCGCCCTGCTGCTGGCCGGCGAAGCCAAGATGCGCAAGATGGAATTGGTGCTGGAACTGGCCGGGCCGGCCTTGCCGGTGCTGGCCGACCGCATCCAGCTGCAGCAAGTGATGATCAACCTGACCCTGAACGGCATGGATGCGATGGCCGAGCTGGCGCCGTCCGGCCAGCGCCGTATCGTTATCCACACCAGCCTGGCGCCGTGTGAGCAGGTGCAGGTGGTGGTGCGCGATTACGGCAGCGGCTTCCAGGGCAACCTGGAACGCGTGTTCGAATCGTTCTTCACCACCAAGCCCAAGGGCATGGGCCTGGGCTTGTCGATCGCGGCCGCCATCGTACGCGATCACGGCGGCCAGATCTGGGCCGAGAATTGCGCGGCGGGTGGGGCGCAGGTCGGCTTCCGGCTGCCATTGTCGGCGCACGGTGCGGCATGACGGCGCCGCTGATCCATGTCATCGACGACGACGCCGCGCTGCGCACCGCGCTGGCGCGGCTGCTGGGCGTCTCCGGTTACCGGGTGCAACAATATGAATCGGGCAAGGCCTTCCTGGACGGCGGCAGTACCGGCGAGGTCGGCTGCATCCTGCTCGATGTGAACATGCCCGGCCTGACCGGCTTGCAGCTGCAGGAGCACCTGGCCGGCAACGGTAGCATCCTGCCGATCGTGTTTCTGACAGGCAACGGCGACATCGCCATGAGCGTGCGCGCCATCAAGGCCGGCGCGGAAGACTTCCTGCCCAAGCCGGTGCAGCGGGCAACCCTGCTGGATGCGGTCGAGCGGGCCATGGCGCGCTGCCAGGTGGCGCTGGCCGAGCAGGTCGGGCTGGCCGACCTGCGCCAGCGCTATCGCAGCTTGACAGCGCGCGAGCACGAGGTGTTTGCGCTGGTGATCCAGGGCCAGCTCAACAAGCAGATCGCCTATGCGCTGGGCAATACCGAACGCACCGTCAAGGCCCAGCGGCAAGCGGTGATGGAAAAGCTGCGGGCCGGCTCGGTGGCCGAGCTGGTACGCATGGGTATGCTGCTCGGCATGGTCCCGGTATAGCACCAAAGGACAAGTTACAGCGCGGCGGCGACGCTCTACAGTCTCGCTATTGGTGGCAACGAGGCGGCACTCATGGAAAGCGGAAAACCGGTGATAGCCATAGTGGAGAACGATGCGGCCATGCTGAAGGCGTTGGAGCGGCTGCTGCGCGCCTCCGGCTATGCCTTGGAATTGTTCGCCTCCGCCGAACTCTACCTGGCGCGCGGCGAGATGGAAGCGGTCACTTGCATGATACTGGACATCGACCTGGGCGGCATTTCCGGTATCGAACTGCAGCGGCGCCTGGTGGAACAGGGGCACGCGCCGCCGATTATCTTCGTCACCAGCCAGGTCGACGCCACCTTCGAGCAACGGGCCCAGGCTATGGGCTGCCTGGCCTATTTGCGCAAGCCGTTTGCGTCGCACGAACTGCTGCATGCCTTGCGCACGGTCGAGCAGTTGCGCCAGCAGGGCGCCTGACATGAGGGCGAGCGGGCGGGTCGACCTGGTGCTGATGGACTGGCGCATGCCGGGCATAGACGGGCTGGAGCTGACCCGCTGGATCCGGGCCCAGGCCACGTTGCGCCAGCCGCGCATCGTGATGCTGACCGCCTCCGCCTTCGAGGAGGAAAAGCAGCCGGCGCTGGCGGCCGGCGCCGATGATTTCCTGCGTAAGCCGCTCGAGGCCGACAAGCTGTTCGCGCCGCTGGAGCAGCAACTGGCGCTCAATTTCGTGCGGCGCGAGGTGCTGCTCGCGGGTAGCGCGCCACGCTGCTGCTGGCGGCGCGCTAGCTCGATTCCATTGAGGCCGGCGCCATCCTGTTCCAGCTTGGGCAGGATGGCCAGAGCCTGGTGCCGCGCCTGCTAGCGATGCTGGACCAGCACCAATACCGGCAGCTATGGCAGCTGCTGCAGCCCGTGGCGCCGGATGGCGCCACGCTTCCGTGAAGGACACCGCCATGTCACGCGCTTCCCAGTTGCCTCGCCTGTTACTTGCCTGCACCAGCCCGTCGATCGCGCTGATCATCAGCGCGACGCTGGCCGCTGCGGTCAGCCTGGTTCTGCTGGCCGCAGCGCTACTGTTCTACAACGCCGAACGGACCCGGCGCTGGGATGAGCTGCAGCAGACGCTGGCCGCCAGCGCCGACCTGCTGGCGGTGGCGGTGGCGCTGCCGGCCTGGGATTTCGATGAAAACCAGATTCGCGTCGTCACCCGCAGCGTACTGAACAACAATCGCAACCTGCACGGCGCACTGGTCTCGGGCAGCGCCAACCTGGGCAGCTATTGGCTGCAGCGCGATGGCGACGGCCAGGTGGTCGAACGGTCGCAACCGGTCAGCTGGCCCGCGCTGCCGAGCGCCACCCGGCCGGTGCTGGTAGACGGCAAGGTCATCGCTTCCGTCATCGTGGTGGCGAACCCGGCGCTGCTGCTGGAGGAGCTGCGCCAGCGCCGTCTGTGGGGCATCGGCGGCATCGTCGCGCTGGACGTCACGCTGGTACTGTGCGTCTACCTGCTGCTGTGGTATGTGATGCTCAAGCCGCTCAAGGCGGTGGGCCAATACGCGGCCTCGGTGGCGGCCGGCGGCGGCACCGGCGCGGGGCCGCAAAACGCCCGCTTCCTAGGCGAACTGAAGACGCTGAACGCGTCGATCCAGCGCATGGTCGCGCTGCTCGACAGCCGCTACCGCGCGCTGCGCCAGAGCGAGGAACGGCTGACCATCGCGACCCGTGCCGCCAATGTCGGCATCTGGGACTGGGACGTGGTGCGCAACGAGTTGGTGTGGGACGACAAGATGTTCGAGCACTTCCGGGTCGAGCGCGGCCGCTTCGGCGGCGCCTACGAGGCCTGGAGCGCCACCGTGCTACCGGAAGACTTGCCGTATGCCGCCAGCGAAGTGCAGGCCGCGCTGCGCGGCGAGCGCGAATACGAGTGTGAATTTCGCATCGTCTGGCCGGACGGCAGCATCCGCTACATCCGGGCCGAATCGCTGACCTTCCGCGATGCGCAGGGCCAGGCCCTGCGCATGGTGGGCGTCAATTACGACGTGACCGAGGCGCGCCTGGCCGAGCAGGAGCTGCTGCGCCACCGCAACCACCTGGAGGAACTGGTGGGGGCGCGCACCGCCGCGTTGTCGGCCGCGGTCACCGAGGCCAAGGCCGCCAACCGCGCCAAGAGCGTGTTCCTGGCCACCATGAGCCACGAGCTGCGCACTCCGCTCAATTCGGTGATCGGTTTTTCGCGCCTGATGGCCGGCTCGGCTAACATGTCGCCGGACGAGAAGCGCAACCTGGACATCATCCACCGCTCCGGCCAGCACTTGCTGCGGCTGATCAACGACATCCTTGAGCTGTCCAAAATCGAAGCCGGGCGGGTCGTGCTGCAGAGCGAGCCGGTCGACCTGCGCGAGCTGGCACAGGAAGTGATGGACATGGTCAGCGCGCGCGCGCAGCAGGGCGGCCAGAGCCTGGAGCTGCGCTGCAGCGGCCTGCCGCCGGCGGTACGGGTCGATGGCGCGAAGCTGCGCCAGGTGCTGCTGAACCTGATGTCGAACGCGGTCAAGTTCGTCGAGCAGGGCGGCGTCACGTTGGAGCTGCACGGCCGCCTGCTGGGCCAGGACCGTCACGCCGTGTCGTTCGCGGTGCGCGACAGCGGCATCGGCATCGCGGCCGAGGACCTGGCCCGCATCTTCGAACCGTTCTTCCAGGTCGACGACAATGGCCGCCAGGAGGGCACCGGCCTGGGGCTGGCGATCTCGCGTGACTTCGTGCAGATGATGGGCGGTCGGCTGGAAGTGGAATCGACGCCGGGCCGCGGCTCGGTGTTCCGCTTCATGATCGAGGCCGAGACCTGCGTCAAGCCATCGCAGCCGCGCGCCACTGAGGTGACGGGACTGGCGCCGGCGCAGCGCGGCCGCCGCGTCCTGGTGGTGGACGACAATGCCGACGGCGCCGAGCTGCTAGCCGAGATGCTGGCGCCGCTCGGCTTCGACCTCAGTTTCGCGTCCAGCGGCGCGGCGGCGCTGGAGATGCTCGCGCGGACACCTTACGACTTGCTGCTGTTGGACTGGCGCATGCCTGGCCTGGACGGGCTGGAGGTAACGCGCCGCCTGCGTACCAACCCGGCGATTCTGCATCAACCGCGCGTGGTGATGCTGACCGCCTCGGCCTTCGAGGATGAACAGCAGGCAGCGCTGGCGGCCGGTGCCGACGATTTCCTGCGCAAGCCGATCGAACGCGAGCATTTGTTCCAGGTACTGGAGCTGCAGCTTGGGCTGCGCTTCCTGCGCCAGCAGCCGGTGCCGGACGCCGTGGCTGACAACGGGCCGTCGGCCGCCCAGCTGCAGGCGCTGCCGCCGGCAACGCGCGCCGCCTTGCGGCTGGCGCTGCGCGAACTGAACCAACGTGAGGTGACACAGATCCTCGACCCCTACCGCACGTCGCTGGCTGACTTGGTCGAGGCCATCGAACGGGGAGCGGTGCAATACCAGTTCCGCCAGTTGTGTCAGCTGATCGATGAAGCAGACGGAAGCGTATGGAATGGATCATGACGGACAAAGCAAGCACGACCCCTTGTACGAAAGAACATCAGACAGGTGCGCGCATAAGCCACACTGCGTGCGTTGGGCAGGTGCACGCTGTCACCCGAGCGAACTACGTAGAGGAAACGTTAAATGGCAATGACCTATGCATGGCGGCGAACAGCGGCCCTGATTAAACGATACGCAATCGGCACGCTACTGATGTGTATTGGGACATGGTCCAGCGCCGCCGAACCGCTCCAGATCGCTTATTTCTCCGGTTCCGCCCGTTCCAAGATCGGTGCATTGATTATGGTTGAGGTCTACAAGCAAGCCAATCTTGAGGCCGCGATCGTTTCCCTGCCGGGTGCCCGCAACGGGCCAGCCGCCGAGGCCAGCCAGGTGGCGGGTGAATCGGTACGCGTCTATAGCTATGTGGATGCACATCCCACCCTGACCCGGGTCGAGCCGCCCGTTACGGAATGGACGACGGTGGCATTTTATCGGCGCGGCCAGGGTGTATCGCTGGCCTCGCCAGCGGATCTGCGCAAGTACTCCGTTGGCTACGTGCGCGGTACGCGGGCGGCCGAGGACGTCGTGGCCCAGCATCATCTGATCCATGTCACCCAGGTGCGGGCACCTGACTTACTGTTCAAGATGTTAGGCGGGGCGCGTTTCGAGGTTGCAATCGATGGCGGCACCAATGGGGATTACTGGATGCAACGATATGGCATGCGGGATATTGCGCAGTTTGAGATCAATCGAATTCCGCTATACCATATCTTGAGCCCCAAATACCAGAAATTGGCCCCGACTCTCAGCCGGACCATCAAGCGGCTGACCGCGACTGGAGAGTTGGCGCAGATCGTATCCCGGGCTGAGCGCTCGGTGCTGGCCAGCGGCCCGGATTGATTACGCCGTCAGACGCATCTGGGAAGTGGATATACTTATCAAGTATCAGACCAAGCAGATGATGGGTAACCTGAGTAGCTAAGGCGTTTTCTTAGTCGCTGAAAAGGTTCATCGCGGATTACCGGGAAACGCGGCTTCAATTTTGAGAAAGAAGAAATCTGTGTCGCGGTATCCGTAGGCCATTCGCTTCATCACTTTGATCCGGTTGTTGATGCAAAGCTGACCGGTGTGCCAAGTCGGAACAGGTGATCGGCCTGCACTTTGCCAAGCCGCCCAAGCCTACCGGCACGCTAGCCCGGCTGCAGCCCTACCCAGCCAAACCGGCCGAAGTGAGCGCGCAGACCGTGGCGCGTGACGCTTATGGCGATTTTCTGATCGCGATTTTCGACGAATGGGTGCGCCATGACGTGGGCACTGTGCACGTCATGAATTTCGAGTGGGCGCTGGCCTCATGGCTGCAACTGCCGGCCAGCGTCTGCCTGTTCGCGCCGCGTTGCGGGCGGGCCTTGATCGTCGAGCACAACGGCGACGTGTATTCATGCGAGCACTTCATGTACGAAGGCTATCGGCTCGGGGCAATGTGCAACAGGACGATCCGGTCGTCATGAACTATCTCTGCCCCAGCTACGAAAAATATTTCCGCAATATTACGCCGGCCATGAAGGCCCTGGCCCGTATCACCGGCCAGGGCCTTCCGGCGTCGACGATTGTGCAGGCCTACAAAGGGCCGCTGATCATCCGTACATAAGGTTCAGCTGATGAGGTAAGCGGCGGCACCGGTGGCAATCAGCAGATTGGCTTCGTTATGCAAGTGCATCTGGACCGCCGCGATGCGCTCGCCGATCCGGTTGATGGTGGCCCCGGCGACAAAACATTTACCTAGTCCCGGATGCAGATAGTCGACTCTCAGGTCTATCGTGCTGAGCCTGCCCAGGCGTGCGAGTATCTTCTCGACAGATTCGGCGGCATGCCGCTCTGCCACGGCAAGGGCGATGGCAAATCCGGCTGCCGCATCGAGCGCCGCTGCGATGACGCCGCCGTGCAGGCGGCCCGAGTCGAAGTGCCCGATCAATTGCGGGCGCATGTCGAAACTGAGTTGCGGCATGCGCGGATCGAAGGAACTTGCCTTCACGCCCAGTACGGTATGGAAGCAGCCGCGCTGCTCGACGATCTCGCGCAGCGTGGATTGGAGGCGCAAGTTGTCGGCAGTCGTTCTGGGCTGGAGGGCGCGGGTCGCGGGCATCGGTTGGCATTCCGTTTATCAGCGACGTACCATGGCGTGCAGGGCGCGCAATTTGAATCCCGAGTAGGGCGGGCGCAACAGGCCCCAGAGCGCGTTCAGGCGCGATTGCCGCAGTACCGCCTGGGCCGTCGAAAACTGGCGAAAGCCGTCGAAGCCGCGATACTGGCCAAAACCGCTGGCGCCGATGCCGCCGAACGGCAGGTGTTCCTGAGCAGCGTGTAGCAGCACGTCGTTGATGGTCACGCCACCCGATACGGTGCCGTCGAGCACCTGTTGTGTCTCAAGCACGTCGTGGCCAAAGTAATACAGGGCGAGCGGACGCGGACGCGCATTTACATGCGCTATTGCCTCTTCGATGCTGCCGTATTCAAGTATCGGCAGGACCGGCCCGAAGATTTCCTGCTGCATCACCGCCATGCCGTCATGCACGCCCAACAGCAGGCGCGGCGGTATTTTTCCATCGTTCTCGTCGAATGCTTCGGCGGCCGGATTGATGACGATCTCGTACGCGCCCTGGTTGCGCGCATCGGCCAGCAAGGCCTGCAGATGGTGCCGGTGTTGCGCGGTGGCGATTCCGGCGTAATCGGGATTGTCGCGCATGTGCGGCAGCATCCGCGCCGTGGCCGCGATCAGCTCGGCACAGAGCGCGTCGCGCCATCCCTGCCGCACCAGCACGTAATCGGGGCCGACGCAGATCTGGCCGGCGTTGAACAGCTTGCCAAACATGATTTGCCGCGCGGCGCGCGCGATGTCGGCGCCGCAGCCGACGATCACGGGACTCTTGCCGCCCAATTCCAGCGTCAGCGGCACCAGGTTCTCGGCCGCCGCGCGCATGATGTGGCGCGCCGTCGCCGCCCCGCCGGTGAACACGATGTGATCGAATGGCATGGCGGTCAATCGACGTCCGACCGCCGCGTCGCCGATGACGACGGCGATTTCATCGGGCCGGAAGAACTCGGCCACCGCCGTGGCCAGCGCCGCCGCCGTGCGCGGCGTCAGTTCGGACGGCTTGAGCATCAGGCGGTTGCCGGCCGCCAGCGCACCGACCATGGGCGCGGTGACGGTGGCGACCGGAAAGTTCCAGGCGCCGATGATGCAGACGACGCCGAGCGGGCGATGGCGCACCTCGGCCCGCACGCCCAGCCAGCCCATCGGGAAATTGACGGGACGGCGCTGCGGCCGCATCCAACGCCGCAGATGGCGGCGTGCCGCTTTCAAGCTGTCGATAGTGGCCGCGATGTCGATAGCGATGCTCTGCGCCTTTGGTCGCGTGCCAAAGTCGGCCGACATCGCCGCGCACAGGCGGTCGCTGTGCGCGACCATCATCGCGATGGCCCGTTCGATCCGCTCCAACCGTATCGGATACGCCACCTGTTGATCGGCGCGCGAGGTCCGGTGCTGGAGGTCGAACAATGCGCCGATGTCGTGTGCGGGCGGCCCGCAGGCGATTTCCGTCATTTTTTCTCTCCGTGCTCCAGGTACTGGCTGCGGGCCACCTTGATCATGTCGGCGGCTTTTTCGGCGATCATGATGGTCGGCGCATTGGTGTTGCCGGAAACAATGCTGGGCATGATCGAGGCGTCCACCACGCGCAGGCCTTCGACTCCCTTGACGCGCAACTGCTGATCGACCACGTCGAGCGCACCACCACCCATGCGGCAGGTGCCCACCGGATGGTAGGCGCAATCGGCGTGGCTGCGGATGTAGCGCTCGATCTCGGCGTCGCTCTGGAGGCACGCGGAACGCTTCGACTCGCGGCCGCCGAAACGGGCCAGTGCGGGCTGACGCATGATCTGGCGCACCAGCTTGAAGCCGCGCACTAGACGGTCGACGTCGTCCTGTTCGGCCAGGAAATTGGTGTTGATCAGCGGCGCTGCCAGCGGATCGGCGCTGGCCAGTGTCACGCTACCGCGCGACAGCGGCCGCAGCAGGCCGACATGCACCGAGTAACCTTTGCCGAGCACCAGGTCGCGGCCGTGATTGATCAGCTTGGCGATGATGAAGACCAGTTGCAGATCGGGGACGGCCTGGTCCGGCTGCGAGCGGATGTAGCCGTTGCCTTCGGCAAAATTGGTGACCAGCGCGCCACGCCGGTAACGCTGCCAGTCGAACAGGCCCTGGCATACCTGCAGCAGCCCGCGCAAGGTCAGGCCGAACAGGCCGCGCTGCGCCCCCGCCTGGTAGTCATGGACGATGTCGATATGGTCTTGCAGATTCTGCCCGACGCCGGGCGACTCGTGCACGAGGTCGATGCCGTGGCGTTGCAGCACGTCCTTTGGCCCGATGCCCGACAACATCAGCAGCGGGGGCGATTGCAGGGCGCCGGCCGACAGTAGCACCTCGTGTGTGGCGCGCACTTGCAGCGTCGCGCCGGCGCGGTCGCGGTATTCGACACCGGCCGCGCGTTTGCCTTCCATGACGATACGGATGACCCGTGCCTCGGTCATGACGGTCAGGTTGGGCCGGCTGCGATGCGGCGTCAGGTAGGCCGCCGCCGCGCTGCAGCGCGCGCCATTTTTCTGCGTCACCTGCGTCAGTCCGATGCCTGCCAGGCGCGCGCCATTGAAATCCGGATTGGGCGGATGGCCGGCCTGCAGCCCGGCTTCGACGAAAGCGCGGCTGTACATGCTCGGCTCGATCAGATCCATCACGTTGAGCGGGCCGCCGGCGCCATGATGCTCATCGGCGCCCCAGGTTTCGTTGTTTTCCGATTTTTTGAAATAGGGCAGCACGTCGGCGTAGCCCCAGCCGGTATTGCCTTCCTCCGCCCAGCCGTCGTAGTCGCTGCGGTCACCGCGCATATACATCATGCCGTTGATCGAACTAGAGCCACCCAATACCTTGCCGCGCGGCTGATAGCCGGCACGGTTGTGCAGGCCCGGGTTCGGCAGCGTGGCGAAGGCCCAGTTGTAGGGCGTGCGCGGCACCAGCGCCGCGACGCCGGCCGGGCAATGTATCAGGGCGCTGCGATCGCTCGGCCCCGCTTCCAGCAGGCAGACCTGGACCTGGGGATCTTCGCTCAGGCGCGCCGCCAGCACGCAGCCGGCCGAGCCGCCGCCGATGATGATGTAGTCGAATTGCACGGTGGCTCTCCTCAGCTGACTTTGCGCTGCGCGGCCAGCCAGTACTTTTCCCTGACCTGACGGCGCAAGACCTTGCCGACCACCGAGGTCGGCAGGCTCTCGACAAGGATGATGGACTTGGGCGCCTTGTGGCCGCCCAACTTGCTTTTGGCATGCGCCGTCAGTTCCTCGGCCGTGACGCTGGCGCCGGCGCGCAACACGACTTCGGCGTGCACCGCTTCCCCCCAGTCGGCATGCGGTACGCCGACCACGGCCGACAACAGCACGGCCGGATGGGCCGACAGCGCTGCCTCGACCTCGACCGCATAGACGTTGAATCCGCCGGTGATGATCATGTCCTTGATGCGGTCGACGATATACAGGAACCCATCGGCATCGAGATAGCCGAGGTCGCCCGACTTCCACGCCCCGTCGGTAAATTCGGCCGCCGTGCCTTCCTGGTTGCCGTGATAGCCGGCGATCACGCCACGACAGCGGATGCGAATTTCACCGACCGTTCCCGGCGGGACTTCATGGCCGTCCGCGTCGGTCACAAACACTTCGATGCCGGGCATGACGCGTCCGGCCGAAGCCAGCCGTGTCAGTGCTTGGGTGTCGTCGCTGCGGTGCTCGGCCTTGTCGAGCACCGAGATGATCATCATCACCTCGGTGGCGGCATAGCCCTGCGCGAAGATCGGACCGAAGCAATCGATCAACTCGCTCAGCTTGCTCGGGCTCATGGGAGCCGCGCCGTACAGGACCGTGCTAAGCGAGGAAAAATCGCGCGGCCGGGCGCGCTGCAGCTCCAGCAGGCGGTACAGGATGGTCGGCACCAGAAAGGAATGGGTGACGCGCTCGGTCTCGACCACCTCGCGCCAGCGTTCCAGGTCGAGCTGGTTCAAGGTCAGGTTGGTGCCGCCGGCGAAGAAGGTCGGGTAGTACAGTAGCTGCGAACCATGCGACAACGGCGCCACGTGCACGATGCGGGTGCGCGCCGTGAAGGCCAGCTCGGGATTGCTCATGGCGCCGTCGCTGCAGGCAAGCGCATTGTCGATCCGGTACTGCGCGCATTTGCCGCGCCCGGTGGTGCCGCCGGTGAAGCGCAGCATGAAGATGTGCTCGCTGGTGTCCAACTCGACCGTGCACTCAGCCTCGGATGCGGCTTCCACCAGCGGCCAGAACGCGCGCACGCCGGGTTGCAGCGGCGCATCCGGCGTGTCCATGACCACGATCTCGCAACCCAGGGCGCGCAGCATGTCGTAATACGCATCTTGCATGCGGGTTTCCAGGAACACCACGCGCGGCTTGATCAGTTCGACCTGCCAGCGATGCTCCTCGGGCGCGTCGCGCAGATTGGTCAGCACCACCGTGCCCCGCTGCTTGAGCACGGTGGGCAGCATCATCAGGCTGAGATTGTCGTTCTCCAGGATCAGCATGAACTTGTCGCCATCGCCGAGGCCCAGCGTATCGCTCAGCACATGGGCGATGCGGTTGCTCAACAAATGGAATTCCCAATAGTTGTAGCGGCGGTTGCGCTCGACATTGACGATGGCTTCGCGTCGGCGGTGGTTCAGTGCCAGCGCGCGCATGACGCGGCCGAATTGTATTTTCATGTGGGCAGCTCTCCTTAGCGCGCGCGCAGCCGCGAGGCGGCGTCGAGGCGGATGGTTTCCGCGTTCAGATACGCGTTTTCGATGACATAGGCGCAGGTGTGTGCGAACTCGCGCATGTCGCCCAGGCGCTTGGGTGCTTCGATCTGGCTCTTGAGAGCTTCGATGATCTTGCTGTCCAGCGTTTGCACCATCGGCGTCAAGAACAGGCCGGGCGCGATGGCGTTGACGCGGATGCCGAGCTCGCCCAGTTCGCGCGCCGCCGGCATATTGATGCCCAGCAGCGCAGCCTTGGAGGCGGCATAGGCGACCTGCCCGATCTGCGCCTCGTAGGCGGCGCCGGACGAGATGTTGATTACCACGCCGCGTTCTTCGCCGGCCATCGCCTCATTCTTGACCATCTTCTCGGCGCATTTCGACATCACGTTGAAAACGCCGCTGACGTTGACCGCCATGACCTGGGCGAACTTGGCCAGTGGCGTGGCCTTGCCTTCCTTGCCCAGCACCTTGCACGGCGTCGGCAGTGCGGCACAGTTGATGCAGACGTGGATGGCGCCGTAGTGCGCCACAGTCGCATCGACGGCGCGTTGCACTGATGCTTCGTCGCTGACGTCGGTGGCGAGGAACAGGCAGCGCTCGGCGCCCAGTTCGGCCACCGCCTGCGCGCCGGCCTCGGCATTCATATCGAAGATGGCGATGCGGGCGCCCATATCGAGCAGATAGCGCGCGGTGGCCAGGCCGAGCCCGGAGGCGCCGCCGGTGATGACGATGACTTTGTCTTGAATACGCATTAGATTTCCTTGGTGTGTGGTTCAGAACGCGCCGACGCCGGTCAGGGCGCGGCCGATAATCAGTTGCTGCATTTGCGTGGTACCTTCGGGAATGGGCACGATGATCGCTTCGCGCGCCAGCTTCTCGACCAGGAATTCGGTCGTTACGCCATTGCCGCCGTGGATTTGCACCGCTTGGCGCGCGATCTTGACGGCCGCTTCGCAAGCGAAGTACTTCGCCATGGCCGCCTCCATCTCGGCCGGCACGCCGGCCTCTATCATTGAGGCGGCGCGATAGGTCAACAGACGCGCAGCGTCGACCTTGGTCGCCATCTCGGCCAGCATGGCCGCGATCAGCTGGTGGCCGGCGATAGGCTTGCCGTGCTGGCGCCGTTCCTTGGCGTACTTGACCGCTTCTTCCAGTGCGCGGCGGGCGATGCCCAGGCCTTGGGCGGCGACGAACACGCGCGAGCGTTCGAACAGGGTCAGCGTATTTTTCAGGCCTTCGCCCTCGTTACCGATCATGTTGCTGGCCGGGACACGCACATCGTCGAGGAAAATCTGCGCAGTCGACTGGCTGTTCAAGCCGATCTTGTGGATGCCGCGCACTTCATACGGATGTTCCTTGCGGTCGAGCAGGAAGTGCGTCAAACCGCGGCGCGGATCGTCGCCGGTGCGGCAGGTGCAGATCAGGAAGTCGGAGTACTCGCCGTTGCTGATCCAGGTCTTCTCGCCGTTGATGATGTAGTAGTCGCCGTCGCGCCGCGCCCGCGTCTTGATTTCCAGGACGTTGGAACCGACGTCCGGCTCGGAAATGCCCATCGAGACGAAGCTGTCGCCGCTCAGCAGGCCGGGCAGGTAGCGCTCGCGTAAGTGCGCCGGCGCGATTTTTTCCAGCAGCACCACGCCGAAGGAGTTGATCAGCACCGGCACCGACAGGTCGGACGAGACGGTGGCGACTTCCTCGAACAGCATCAGCGCGGTCAGCCAGTCGAGCCCCATGCCGCCGTTAGCCTCGCCGGCGATGCCAGACACCAGGCCGAACTGCGCCAACTGGCGCATGACGCCGGCCATGACTTCGCGCGGCACGAACTTGTCGCGATAGGTTTTGTTGAACAGCGGATCGATTTCCGCGTTCAGGAAACGCCGCAGGCCGTCGACGGCGCCTTGCTGCTCTTCGGTTCTGAATACATGTCCCACGTGCGCTCCTTACGATTTGGCGAACAGGTTGACGGCCACAACGGCTTCTTCGATGCCGTACAGACCGCCGCCGTTTTCGTGTGCGGCGATGCGCGCGCCGACCACCTGGCGCTGGCCGGCCTCGCCGCGCAATTGCGTCACCAGTTCATGGATCTGGCCCAGGCCGGTGGCGCCGATCGGATGGCCCTTCGATTCCAGGCCGCCGGACGGATTGACGGGAATGCGGCCGCCGACGCTGAAGTCGCCGCGCTCGGCCGCCGGGCCGCCTTCGCCGAAAGGCACCAGCATCAGCGATTCGGCATTGAGGATTTCGCCCATAGCGGAGGCGTCGTGCACCTCGGCGACATCGACGTCGGACGGCGCGATGCCGGCCAGCTCGTATGCCTGCTTGGCGGCCAGGTGGGAAATCGTCAGCTCGGGCTGGTCGGCGGTGCGCTCGACGCCGACCCGTACCACGCTGGCCAGTACCTTGACGGCGCGACGGCCGCCGTCCTTCAGGCGCTGCAGTCCCGTCGCATTGCAGACTACCACCGCCGCCGCGCCGTCGCTGATCGGCGAACACATCTTCATCGTCAACGGATAGGTGATGGGTGGCGAGGCCAGCACTTGTTCTATGCTACAGGCCTCGCGGTATTGAGCCAGCGGATTGTGCACGGAGTGGCCGTGGTTCTTAGCGGCCACCGCGGCGATCTGATGTTGGGTGGTGCCGTAGCGGTGCATGTGGTTGCGGCAGATCGCGGCATACACGTCCATAAAGACGCTATAGGGACGCTCCGACGTGCTGCCGGGTGGCGCCGCGACGCCGGCACCCAGCGCGACCAGCGTGGCGCGGTTTTGTTCGGCGCTCGAAACATCCCAGCCGGCGTCGAACACCGAGAACATCCTGGCCTTGTCCGCCACATGCATTTTTTCCGCGCCGACCGCCAACGCCACGTCGGTGCTGCCGGCCTTGACCGCTTGCACCGCCAGGTTGAAGGCCGACGAACCGGAGGCGCAGGCATTTTCCACCGAGTAGACCGGGATGCCGCTCAGGCCGCAGCGGCGCATGGCGATCGGGCCGGGGATGCTGAATTGGCCCTGCAACTGGCCGGTGGTGGCGCTGGCGTAGAACACGGCGCCGATGTCGGCCTTGTCGCAGCCGGCATCCTTGAGGGCCAGGCTGACAGCGGCATCGGCCAGGTCGTAGACGCTGGTGTCGAGCATGCGGCCGAAGGGCGTCATGCCGACGCCGACCACGTAGATATCGTTCATATTCAATGCTTTCAGGTGAGTGGATCAGCGGCCGCTGAATAGCGGCGCGCGTTTTTCGGCGAAGGCGCGCAGGCCTTCCTGCAGATCGGCCGAACGCAGGTGCTGGCGCAGCATGACTTGCTCGTGCAGCAGCGCGTCGGCCTGGGTCTTGTCGGCGGCGCCGCGCGCCACCGCCTTCATGCGGCTCAGCGCGACCGGGCTCTTGGCGGCGATGTTTTCGGCCAATTCCTGCACCGCCTGCGCCAGTTGGGCGTCCGGATGCACTTCGTTGACCAGCCCGCAGTTCAGCATCTGCGTGGCCGACAGCGTCTTGCCGGTGAAGAGCAGGTACAGCGCCATGTTCAGCGGGATCAGGCGTGGCAGCACGGCGGCCCCGCCGGCGCCCGGATAGACGCCGAAGTTGGCGTGGGCGTCGCCGATGGTGGCGCTTTCGGCCGCCACCACGATGTCGGCGCACATCGCCAGTTCCAGGCCGCCGGCCATGGTCACGCCGTTCAGGGCCGCGATCACCGGCTTGCTGAAGTTGCGCAGCCGGCCGAACACACGGCTGGCGTGATCGAGGAAGTCGGCTTGGCCGGCGGCCAGGCTGGCGCCGGCCAGCACTTCCTTGAGGTCGGCGCCGGCACAGAAGGCCGGGCCGTTGCCGGTCAGGACCAGCACTTTCAATTCGTCGCGCCGGGCGATCTCGTCCAGATGGCCGTCCAGCGCGGCCAGCATCGCCAGGTTCATGGCATTCATGGCCTTGGGGCGGTTCAGGGTCAAACGGGCCACCGCTCCGGTGGCTTCAAATAACAGTACGGCGTCGTTCATGCGGGTTCTCTTCCTTGATGGCGGGGTTAGAAATTGACGGGGAGGGCGGCTGCCAGCCTGGCCTGCAGTTCGGTCTGCGCTGCGTGCATTTCCACCCGCAGCCGCGCCACCAGCGCCGCGGTGGACGGGATGTCCTGGATCGCCGCGCTGCCCTGTCCGGCGGACCAGATGTCCTTCCAGGCTTTGGCTTCCTGGTTCAGTTCCGAGCCCACGTCGATGTCGGCCTTGGCCGGCAGGTTGTGGGGATCGAGCCCGCAGGCGCGCAGGGAGCCGTTGAGGAAGTTGGCCGGGATGCCGGAAATGGCCGGGGTGTAGGTGATGTCGTCGGACTGGCTGTCGATGATCATCCGTTGATAGTCGGCGCTGGCGCGGCTCTCGGCGACGTTGATGAAGCGCGTGCCCATGTAGGCGAAATCGGCGCCCATCAGCGTCGCCGCGGCGACGTCGCGGCCGGTCGACAGGCAGCCGGCAAGGATGAAGGTGCCGCCGAAAAACTGGCGCACTTCATGCAGCAGCGCGAACGGGTTGTGCGTACCGGCATGGCCGCCGGCGCCGGCGCACACCAGTATCAGGCCGTCGACGCCTTTCTCGACGGCCTTGCGCGCATGCGCCAGCGTGGTGACGTCGTGAAAGATCAGGCCACCGTAGCTGTGTACCGCGTCCACCACGTCGCGTACCGCGCCCAACGAGGTGATCACCAGCGGCACCCGGTGGCGCACGGTGATCGCCAGGTCGGCCTGCAGGCGCGGATTGGTCTTGTGGACGATCAGGTTGACGCCGAAGACGGCGTCGTCTGGCCCGAGTGCGGTCTTGATGGCGTGCAACCATTCTTCGTAGCCTTCCGAGCTGCGCTGGTTGAGTGCGGGGAAGGTGCCGATGATGCCGGCCTTGCAGGCGGCGATGACCAGTTCCGTTCCCGACACCAGGAACATCGGTGCGGTAATGACAGGCAGTTTCAGGTTGCGGCTCAAAGGGCCTGGAATCGGCATGCTGCGCTCCTCGGTTTAAGGGTTGGGCAGATAGACGACATGCACGTCGCCGATCCTGCCATTGAACTTGAATGGCACCCGGTCGAAATAATCGAGCGACACCGGCGAGCCGGGATTGCCGCCCACATCGAAGGTTTCACTGGCGCTGAAGGCCAGACTGGCGGTCATCGGCACGGTGGCGCGGGCTTGCTCGACGCCGTCCACCTTCAGCACCAGCTCGGCCGGCGCGGCACGTTTGGCCGACGTCATCACGGTCAGGACCTCGATGCGGTGCGGGCCGGCGGCGATCTTCTTCGGCGAACGCAACTTGGTGCGTACCACCGCCATCGCGTTGTATTCGTAGTGCAGGTAGCCGCGGTCGAAATACAAGGTGACGCCGCCGGCGGTGCCGCCATCCTTGTACACCACTCCACTGGCCTGGGCCGGCACTTCCGCCTCGACCGTCACCCGGTTGCTGCGCGCACCGAAGCGCGGTGCGGCCAGATCAGGCAGGCGCTGGACGGCGGCGTTGAAATGCCACTCGGTCTTGTTGCTGCCGACCCGCTCGCTCGGTCGCAGCAGCGGGAACATGCCGGCACCGATCGGATAGACGTTATTGGCGCGTGCCTCGGTGTCGAACAGTGCCTTGAGTTGGGCCAGCTTTTCCGGATGCTGGGCGGCGACGTCGACCGCCTGCGAATAATCATGAGTGACGTCGTAGAGCGCCCACTGATCCTGGCGCGGGTCCCATCCGGCCAGCCCGGCCAGGCTGGCGATCCACGGCGTGCGCGGGCCGAACACCGAGGCCATCCAGCCGTCCTGGTACATCGCGCGGCTGCCCAGCGTTTCAAAGTATTGCTGCCGGCGCTGCGATGGCGCGGCGGCGTCGCTGAAGGTGGTGCGCATGCTAACGCCGTCGAGCCCGATCTGCACCACGCCGTTGACGATCGTGGGCGGCGCGATGCCGAGCACGTCGTAAATGGTGGGCGCGATGTCGGCCACACCATAGAACTGGCTGCGCACGGTCTGGTCGGGATGGATGCGCTTGGGCCAGGACACCGCCAGCGGCACGCGGGTGCCGCCGAAATAGCCGGCCACCAGTTTGGTGCCCTGGAACGGGCTTTCGGCGGCCCAGGCCCAGCCGGCGTTATAGTGCTCTTCCAGCTTGGGACCGCCCAGCGCGGCCAGGCCGCCATACTGCTCGTTCAGAATCTTGATCTGCTGCGCCACCGGAATCTCGACCCCGTTCAAGGTCAGCATTTCGTTGATGGTGCCCTGGATGCCTTCGGCCGAGGCGCCGTTATCCGACAGCACATAAAAGATCAGCGTGTTGTCGCGTATGCCTTCACGCTCCAGTTCGTCGACGATCTTGCCGGCCTGGGTATCGACATGCTCGAGGAAACCGGCAAACACTTCCATCTCGCGCGCATTGAAGCGCTTTTCTTCCGGCGTCAGGCTGTCCCAGTCGGGCAGGCTGGCCGGACGCGGCGTCAATTGCGCATCGGCCGGTATCCAGCCCATGGCTTTCTGCTGCTGGAACGCTTGCTGGCGGTAGGCATCCCAGCCGGCGTCGAACTTGCCCTTGTACTTGTCGGCCCACTCTTTGGCCACCTGGTGTGGCGCATGGGTGGCGCCCGGGTTCAGTACATGAAGAAAGGTTTTTCCGGCGCCAGCGCGTGGTGCTGCTGCATCCAGTTCACCGCCTGGCTGGCCAGATCTTCGCTCAGGTGGTACTTGGGATCGCGCGGCAGTTCGATAGGCTGGTTGTCGTTGAACAGGCGCGGCGCGTATTGCGAACTTTCCGCTGCCAGGAAGCCGTAGAAATGCTCGAAGCCGTAGGCGGTCGGCCAGTGCTCGTAGGGGCCGGCCGGCGAGGTCTCGTTGGCCGGCGTGTTGTGCCATTTGCCGAAGGCGGAGGTGCTGTAGCCATATTGCTTCAGCACTTCGGCCGAGGTGGCCGCCGTCTTCGGCATGGCGCCGGTGTAACCGTCGAAGTCGCTCGCCAGCTCGGCAATGGTGCCGAAGCCGACGTGGTGCGGATTGCGTCCGGTCAACAGCGCGGCGCGCGTGGCCGAGCTGATGGCCGACGCGTGGAAGGCGTTGTAGCGTATCCCGCTGTCGGCGATGCGCGACAAGGTCGGCGTGTGTATCAGGCCGCCCACCGTGTCGGCGTGGGCGAAACCGACGTCATCGAGCATCATGATCAGCACGTTCGGTGCATCGGCCGGCAGGTGCGGGGGCGGTACGCGCCGTACCTGCCGGGACTGGGCCAGCGTTTCACCTACCGTGCTGGCGGACGGCGCCGGCGGAAAGGGCAGGCTGTCCTGCGCACTGGCGACCGTGCTGCACACGGCGGCACCGAGCGAGAGCAGCCAGGGCGACAAGGCCGGGACGGGCGGACGATGGGAAGTGGTCATATAGTCTCCGAGGAGCTGCTGCCGCCTGAACGGTGCGCGCAGCTGGCATGGTTTGAGGGCTTCATGCTAGTGGTGGCCACGCGAGCTTACTGGTCATGGTCGCCCGACTTCTGGTCAATTCTTACGGCGTGTGCACTGTGCGTCACCGCAATTGACATGTCGAAAGTCGTTCCGTACAATTTTTTATCGCCTATGACTTGTGGGAATTCAATGCCAGACCCGAATACATTGGCGTCACCCGTGCTGCCGACCGAGCCAGCACAGGCGCAAAGGCGCGGGCGCCATCAGGCATCGACGATTCAGGGCTATGCGCTGGCCATCGCCAAGACGCTAGAGCATTACGGCGTGGATGCCGGGCGTATCTTCAAGGTGGTCGGCATTCCGCCGGCCATCGTCAACGATCCGATGTCGCGCCTGCCGGTCGCCACCGTGACCGAGTTGTTCAGAATGTGCGTCGATGTCACGCACGACCCGTATTTCGGCCTCGCGGTGGCTCGCTACATCCATGTTTCGAATCTGCATGCGCTGGGTTACGCAATGGCAGCCAGCAGTACCTTGATGGATTGCTGCAAACGCGTGGTGCGCTATTTTCACCTGGTGTCGCAGACCGCCGAACTTTCGCTGGAAGAAGCGGGCGAGCACGTGATCTTGCGCGGTAAATTGTTGACTGCCGTGTGCGGCGAGAGCGAGGATGCGTTTTTTGGTTTTCTGGTTTTGTCTATGCGCCAATTGCACAAGGCCAGCTTTCATCCGGTGCGCATGGAGTTTCAGCACGCCGCGCCGCGGCAGGGCAGTGAACCATATGAAAAGTTGTTCCGCTCGCCCGTGCTGTTTTCCGCCAGGGAGTCGCTGCTGGTGCTGGAGCGTGCTGATTTGCTGCAGCCTTTGGCCGGCGCTTGCCCAGAGCTGGCGCAACACAACGAGAACATCGCCATCGCGTATCTGGCGCGCCTCGACAAGAGCGACGTGGTGGCGCAGGTGCGGCAAAAAATCGTTGAGTATCTGCTCGATGGCAATTGCACGCGCGAGCGCGTGGCGGCGGCGATGTGCATGAGCCAGACCACGCTGCAGGGCAAGCTGCGGCAGCGCGCGACCAGCTTTCACGCGCTCTACGATGAAACCCGCAAGGAGTTGGCCTGCGCCTACGTGCTGCAACCAACCCGTGCGCTGACCGATATCGCCTTCCTGCTGGGCTTTTCCGACTGCAGCAATTTCACGCGCAGCTTCAAGCGTTGGACCGATTGCTCGCCGACCGAGTTCCGCCGTCGCGCTTGATGGCCGCCTGCGGCATTTTTTTCCAGCTCCGCGTAGACAGTCTTTGGACGGTACCGCAACGCCGTCCCCTGTCCAAGTATCGGAAAGACCAGTGGATATGCAAAAGTGACCAGCGACTTCAGGTTCGGTCACTGATAATCCGGGCAGCATCGCCATATTCTCAATGACCCGGAGACCGAAATGACCTTACTGCAATTACATGCCGCTGCTGTCTGCACCTGGATGGGCGTCATCGCCGTCGAATCCGTGCTGGAACTCTGCAAGAACGAAGTGGTGTCGCGTCGGTTTCTCGCGACGGTTCACGCCTGGGTTGACCTGCTGATCGAAGGACCGCTGCTGCTGCTGGTGCTTCTTACCGGAGCCCTGCTGTTGAAAGCGAACTGGCCGGCGCCGATGCTATTGCTGGTGAAGGTGGGAGCTGGCATGGTCGGCGTTATTGTCAACATGATCTGCATCGTGCTGGTACGCATGCGTTCTCGGGAAACCGACGACGCGCGCATGCAGCACCTGAGCGGACAGATACGATTAACAGGCTTGGCGATACCTTTTGGACTTGTGGCCCTGGTGATTGGCTTCGGATAAACTCAGGGCCGAAGGTGCGCATGACGGCGAGCACCGGCATGAAAATGGTAGGGGGTGCTCAAGTCGATCCTAATACATACGTATCGGTAACTGCAGTCAACCTTGGGGACCGCGCAACGACGATAACCAACCTCGGATTTCTGTACTACGACTCATGGCTCGGCGCCATGGTCCGACGAAGCAGCCCAGCAAAGGCATTCATCATTACAACGCCGTCGCCAGCTCAGATGTTGCCATTTCGATTTGAGGCCGGCGCGCAATGGATAGGAATGGCACTTCAAGGCGACGATCTTGTGGAAATGATCCGTGACGGCTATCTGTTCGTCGTTCTCTATCACTCGCACGGTGGAAGTGGAGTTCGCTTCAGGTTGAAGCTTAAGGAATTTGCAACTTAGATGTCGTTCTGTAAGATTAGGATTTTCCTCATATATTCATGAGGTTATCTGCGTTTCTGCGAAAAAAACCGTAATCCCGGTCGACCCTCTATCTGGTGCAGCTGAACGCGATCTGCCATGACGTCGGAAACATCGCTCCCGAGCTCGCTGCGGATCGTGACCGATGAAGTCGTCGCTTCCTGCTGTAGCAGCACCGCCATTTCGCGCATGACGGCGCCGATGCTGACCCGCTCACGTAGTGTCTCTTTCCTGAAGAGCGCCATGGTTCGGCCAACCACTTCGGAGGCCCAGGCCGCCTCCTGCGCCATGCGGGCCGCCGCGTCGCGGGCTGTCTGGAGATCAAGACGATCTTCCGTTAGAGCGCCGACACAGACTTTGGCATCAATCTTTGCAGCGGCGATCGGTTGCTTGACCTCGTGGGCGAGTGCGGCCGCGACTTCCCCCATCATACTGATGCGGTTGACACGCGAAAGTTCGGTTTCCAATTCCTGCAGCCTACGGCGCTCTGCTTCAGAGCGCCGTAGGTCCGTAACGTCGATCGTGATGCCGACATAGTGACCGGTCTCCTGCGAGGCAGTGTGGTGCCCAATGCCGCGCAGGAATCGAATGGCGCCATCGGTACGGCGGATTCGGAATTCGACATCGTAATCGGCCCCCGCCGTGATGGCCTCCTCAAGCTTTATTTTGATAGCGGACTCATCTTCTGGAAGAATTGAGAGGAAAAAGCGATCGAATGGAATCGGACCTTGAGAGGGGTCGAAGCCATAGAGGCGCGCATTTTCGTCCGACGAGTGAAATATCTGCTTGGTCAACAGATTGCACGCCCAGCTACCGGTGTGGGTCAGGCGTTGCGCTTCCGCCAGATATGCCTTTTCTCGTCGCAACTCTTGCGTCAATAACTCGTGGTCGGTCACGTCAATTGTGGTCCCGTGTATGGCCTTGAAGTTTCCATTTTCAAGAATTGGGACGCCGACACAGCGAACGTAACGAACGTCGCCGTTAGGGCGGATGATACGCTTCGTTATATCGCAACCGCAATGCTCTTTGTGCATGCGCTTGACAGTCTCTTCCATTAAGGCGCGGTCCTGCGGGTGGACGGCGGCGAGGTATTGCTCTAGCGTAGGGGGCGGCTTTTTCGGATCGAGCCCGAAGATACTGTAGATTTCATCGGACCAATAAAGCCCCATGTCGCTCGACCATTGCACCCCCAGATTCGTTGATGCCCAGCTTCCCATGTGCGCGAGGCGCTCACTTTCCCTCAGATAGAATTGAGTCTGTTGTAAGACCTCTTCCGCGCGCTTGCGGTCCGTAACGTCTTGAACCGTACCGAACATCTGGTATGCCCGGCCCGTACTATCTCTCTTCATGTAGCCCAAACTGTGCACGATACGCACTTCGCCGGTAGGTCGAATAATTCTGTGTTCGGCGTCGGCGCGACTTCCGCCACGGATTGCTTCATCTGCTATGCGAAATACAGCCTCCCGGTCGTCGGGGTGGATCATAGTGCTGATCTCCGCAAGAGGGATGCGTTCCTTGCGTGGGGGGAGCCCATAGATACGGTATGTTTCGGCGGACCAAATATTCCCGTCGGTGTCAAGATCCCATACCCAATGGCCGACGTGCGCGACACGTTGGGCGTCTTCCAGGCGCATATTGCTTTCTTCAAGCTGACGGGACAGCGCCTCTCGATCTTCTTCGGCGCGCCTGCGTTCGGTAATGTCGCTCACTACGCCGACATACTCTATGTTGCCCATGCTGTCTCTACCGCCATGGGCCACTGCGTGAACGTACCGAATTGCGCCGTTTGGCATCAAGATCCTATGTGAGACGTCCAGGTCTACCGCTTCGTTCTCGCAGTCGTTTATCAGTTTCCGTACACGGCTTTGATCATCTGGATAAATCCTGTCGAGGACCAGACTTAGTGTCGGCTTAGTTTCGCGACCGACACCCAAGATTTCGTAGGTCTCGTCGGACCAAACAAGCTGCTCGCTGCCGGCCTTCCAAATGAAGGTCCCGGCGTGGAGCAACCCCTGGGCTTGGGCAAGGTACAGCCACCGTCTCTGCAGATCGGACTGCACAGCTTTTAGTTTCGCGACCTCGTTCGCAAGCAAGCTTTGCGGTGGAGGTTCCACAGGCTGAAAGCGCCGCGCTCCACCGAGTTGCTTTCGGACTCTGCGCCACCAGTTAAGCCGGCCCTGCCACATGGGGGTTCCTCCTCACTGCGTTTCCGGTCGTCCTGCTCCAGAGACGCGCGGTCAAGTGCTCATTCGCGTGTTCTGGTCCAGTCGATCATGAGCGTGCGTTGCTCGTATAGTCACTTGCTATTGTACTTGACGAATCTGTCCAAATATTGCAGCCGGCGACACACTGGGGATGGCAGAGCAAACCGATGCATAGCTGCGCGGGGAGTGGCCGTTTTTCGCTCCCTCAACCGCGCAGGGCAGGGCGGAGGTTGTAGGACTTGGCTCAGGGCATTGATTGGTTGGTACCTTTATCGGCACCCATTAAGAACGAGTTAATCCAAGCCAGAGCCTCCGCGGAATACTTAAATGCGGCGAATCGCATGTCGGCGGCCCGGTAACAGTTCGCCCAAAGTGGGCCCATATGCGATACGCCTTCGACTTCCGGGGGGCCATTTCACGATCCAGTGCCAAAACAAGGCTCCGCAAAGCTCAGGATGAAAGAAGTACGAGGGTCAACCATCGAAATGAGAGCAGGCCAGGATGGCCCGCTCTCTATCGCACTGGTTACGGCCCGACCTGCCAATCACGCCCTGCAATGGGACCGCCAGCTTGCTGCATCCGTCCGCCGGCTACAAGGTCACCCAGATCCACAGGAAGGAAACCGAATTCTGCGACGAGCTTTGTGACGCTCGACTTCGCCGTTTTGTCGTCACCAGAGACGAAGATGACGCGTTGCCCACTGACGGAGTTGGGACCCTTGTCAAAATGTTCCATCCTGATCGCGTTAAAAGCCTTGACCACGCGCGCGCCGGGCGCCTTGCTCGCGACAATTTCGCTCGCCCCTACGCCGTTTAAGTCTGCCAGTACCAGCTGAGGTTCGTATTGCACAAACGGATTTGTCGTGTCAACCAGGATGCGGCCATTCCAGTCGGGGATGCCGTCCATTGCAGCGTCGAGCTGCGGCCATGGAACACA